>ERZ837910.30-NODE-30-length-194952-cov-17.220147_pt1 | contig 194952 bp, 175 predicted proteins | sample MGYA00519940_ERZ837910 | MGnify/ENA primary metagenome ERZ837910 (study PRJEB31850, sample SAMEA3708825) | human gut metagenome | biome: human gut; feature: human-associated habitat; material: faeces | place: China | collected 2014 ... | reverse complement strand
TGCTGTCAACCTCGGGCTCACTTGCGTCCACACTCGGAAAGAATAATCCCTTCCGCTACCGTGGGTATGTGTATATCGGCAATCTGATGATTGACGGACGAAGAGACGGGCTTCTACTACCTCCAAAGCAGGTACTACAACCCCGAAGTCGGCAGGTTTATTTCCTCCGATGTCCTCCTCTCCACCGGCCAGGGCGTTCTCGGGCATAACGCATATGCGTATTGCGGGAATAATCCGGTGAATATGGACGACCATGACGGCAACTGGCCTAAATGGATAGAAGACACTGCGAATTGGGTGAAAGATAACATTGTTCAACCAATAAAAAAGGTCTTTTGTGCATTAAAACAAAGCAATGTGCCGAAGGCATCTTCACACGATGCAAATCGGCGACCCAACACCGGAGAGCCCTGAAGCACTTACACTGCCCCTAACGGTGATTCAAGAACTTATGGGGCAGATGGTAAACCGGAACATGATTACGACCATAATGACCACGGAAGGCCGGATAAACATCCCCACGATTCAAAGGGAGGACATCATCACGATTGGAAAAATGGAGTCAGGGGTTCGGCATACACATTCAGTTGGGGAACCGTTGCAGGGGCGGCATTAGTGACTGTTGCTGTAATTGGAATCATTGTTGTCGCAGCTGACGACGTTACAGGAATTGGCGTTGCTGACGATTTCTTGTTAGGTCCTTTGGGTGCGGGTATAGGTGAAGGTTTGGCTTTGATACTTGGGTGAATTCAGAGAGGGATCATTTTATGTGGAATGAAATCAGTACCGATGACGATGTGCTGAAGCTTATGGAAGCCGTATGCTTTTTTCACGACAGCTGTATAAAAGAAATGAGCTATGTAAGCGGAGCTTATGTTGACGTTAATCTTTCAATGTATCCGTTGAACAGTCTTCGAGTGTTAAGGGTGCTTATTCAACGCCAATATGAGAAAGATTCTATGATAGAGCTGGAATTTCAAGGTTTGAAATACGTCAAGTTTTTCCCCGTTGATGAAAGCTACACCTGCGAAATATTGGGTTCGACAATGATTATGAAGGATGGAACCATTTACTGGTGTGATTGCGATAATTTATCAGAAGCCGATTTAGACGAATATACGGGTACTTTAATTTGTGCTTCAAAGCTCAGATGGCGTTCCATTGAAGGCCACTTGGGGGAAAGCGCTTTTTACCGTCCTGTAGTTTAAACTGAGCGGGTGCATTAAGTCATCGAGTGTCTACCGGCAGTTGGAACTGTGCAGGCACGGCCGCACTTAATGGAATGGGCAATGGGGCATTGTCCGGTGCCGTCACCGGCGCAATAACAGGTGCTGCCGGTAGTGCAATGAAGGTAGACCGCGCGGCCAGAGCGTGGGACTCATCTTCAAAAGGCGGTCCATGGACAAATATGGTTGATCACTATAAACGGCATGTCCTTCTTGAAGGAAAGAAGGACATGACAAAAAATGTTATTACTTATACAGATGATGCAATAGCGTTATGGAATAAATGCAGAGGAATAGGTAAATTAATGAGTTCAGGTAGCTTGAGATTGAAAGGATTGAGAGTGGGTGGTTTCTATTCTCAATCCGGACTTATACGGTCGTTTTTCTACCAGTGAGGGCATGCGTATGAAACTGCTGTCCAAGGAAGAGACAAGTATAGTTAAAGCATTCTTAAAAGTACCTATTCCCGAGTATGTCCTCGCATATGCTGATGGACAAATTGATCTTTTAGACTGTTATGAAGTGGCATTTAACTTTGCCAATGAACTATTAAGAGGAAGAAAGATAAATCCAAATGCATCACCGTGGGGTGATGGCCGAAGCGTTATATTCGAGCCCTATTATGCTATGCTGTTGTTAAATATTCGAAACTCCGATTTAAGTGCAAACATCAGTAATTACTGCGACTTGTTCTTAAAAGTTCTGGACGTTTTTAAGGATCATCTTGTGTAGATGCATTTTTGAATGTATCCGCAAGCATGAAGGGGGCTGGATTGCTTGTCAGGTATATCAATCACTGAAATGCCACAATAAGGGAGCTAATGTGCTCAAATATCACAAGATAAAGCAAATTTTGCCAGTTGAGATTCTTCAGTGTTGAAGTATACCTGCAATTGTAATTGTTGAAATGCATCTTGGGATTTAGCTAATTCGAATGGAGAAGGCGGAATGTTTACACCGATTGGTAAGGTTTTAATACTCAGGTATAGGTGATTGCAATGAAAAACAAACAGCATAAGTATATTTTGAAGGCATTTTTGGAATCCAAGATTCCTGCAAGAATACGCCTAAATGCTCCTGAACTTATTGCTATTGATTCCATCATAGGTGGATGCTGCACACAGTTGTTAAAGCAATCGAAATTCATTGAATTTCCCGCCGACACAATTATCTCAAAGGACGATAAAAAAGTTTTTTCAGAATTGATAAATCAGTCTGCAGGAATGGAGAAAGATGAATTGGTGATATATTATCGTCTTGCAATACTTGCAGAATCAATACTGATTCAGTATCGGCAATGAATCCTACCGGCAAACACATGCGGATAGCAAAAAACGCAGAAATGCAGAAGTCGGTGCAGCGAATCACTGCATTTGCAAAATGAATATGCCAAATTTAATCTAAGTGTTCAAAAAGGAGGATTCGTCAACAAACAGTATTCTTCAAATAGTTCATATGGAAGCTACTATTACCTCCGCAATGCACAGAATGACATTGTGAAAATCATTGGCAACAGCGGCAGCACTGTTGTAGAATATGCTCACCTTAACAGCGATTGAGTTGCTGTTAAGGTTTGACAGTTGGGGCAAACTGCTGTCAACCTCGGGCTCACTCGCTTCCACACTCGGAAAGGATAACCCCTTTCGTTACCGTGGATATGTCTATGACGAGGAGACAGGTTTCTACTACCTCCAAAGCAGGTACTATAACCCTGAAGTCGGCAGGTTCATTTCCTCCGATGTCCTCCTCTCCACCGGTCAGGGCGTTCTCGGGCATAACGCGTATGCGTATTGCGGGAATAACCCTGTTGTAAGAGCTGACCATGGAGGACAATTCTGGGAAACTATCTTTGATATTATCTCACTCGGAGCTAGTATTGTTGAAGTTTGCTTAAATCCCTCTGATCCTTGGGCGTGGGCGGGACTGGCAGGCGACGCGATAGACCTCATTCCGTTTGTGACTGGTGTCGGCGAAGTAACACGGGCTGTTAAAACAGTAGATAAAGTTACCGACACAGTACAAATCGCTAAAGCTGTAGATTTTACGGATGACGCTGTCGATATAGTAAAAACTCTTGATAGAAGCAGTGGCTTTACAAAATCGACTGCGAGTGCGGGACGAAAAATTCATGCAGGATATAAAGCTACAGATAATTTTTCTAGTATAGGAAAGGAGTATCATAGGATAAAAGGCATTCGTCCAGACTATATTGATTTCAAAACGAGAACGATTTATGAGTTGAAGCCAATGAATCCAAGAGGAGTTAGAAGTGGTATTCGTCAGTTGCAAAGATATAATAAGGCTCTAGGCGGAGGCTTTAACTTGAGATTAGAATTATATTAAGGTTGATGCATGGATAAAAAAACTTTTAAGGAATTTTGCAAAAATGAATTCGAAACACATGGATTCAAAAAACAAAGAAACGTTTTTTATTTGACCGGGCACGATCTCTTGTGTGGGATTGATCTGCAAAAATCCAATTACGGCGATGTCTACTATGTTAATTATTATTATTTCATAGGGGAGTTTGAAGCTATAACCGGTTACCCCACCCACTATGAAAGCGATATTCAAGGAAGAATTACCGTAATGTCCAGAAAGCAAACTTCTCACGGGAAGCAATTTATGACTGCTCAAATTGAATATGAGGAATATACGGAAGAAGAATTGCGACCATTTTTTGAGAGGGCGTTCGAAGAAGAAATTCTCCCACCCGTGGATCACGGTAAATCGTTTATCCTTGACAATATTGGGAAACTTTATTCTTTAACAATGCACAAAGAGGAAGTTATACAAAAGTTAAAATCGTGATTCATACCGGCAAGCAGCGCCTTTTGGGATAAGAGACAGACTGTTGTTATAATCCCAAGCCTCTAAACTGCCAAGTGCCGTGGTATCCCTACAGCGATTTTTGGGACACATAGTAGACAGCTTGCGTTACATATATATCTTGCGAACGTTCAAAATTAGAGCTTGCGTTTTGAGGTTTGCGCGATGAAACAGTTGGGGCAAACTGCTGTCAACCTCGGGCTCACTCGCGTCCACACTCGGAAAGAATAATCCCTTCCGCTACCGTGGATATGGCTTGCGGGATTTGCGGCTTCGCTGTTTGCTGTCGGGAAGCAGCTTCACGGTGGGATGGAGCAGAACGCTGTTAATGCTGTCCTGAAAAACAAGGAGCCCTATCTGATGATTCAGGAAGTGTATGAGTTGCTTAAACAAATAAGGCTTCGAGCAAACAACCGACAGCTTGATCCTCTTTTATATGCCGTCAAGCGGCTAAAGGAAAAACTGTCTGTTGAAAGCGATTTTGGCTATGGAAACGATGCGGTAATTGCCTGCGCAAACAACATTGCAAAACAACTTCGCTCCCTTGTTGATATGGTAAGCAAGGTTGAAAACGATGATAGCGAAGAAAGCATAAATGCAATGAATAGGGCAGTTATGAACGTCAATTCCCTGCTGCAAAGGCGAATTGAACTTAAAAGACGGTAAACGGAGAAAAAGACAGAAAAAATGTTGAGGCCTCCTGCAATGTACTATGACGGCAACATATGATGCCGTCATAGATGCTTGGTTGTAAACGGATTTTAGAGAGAGGAAAAAATATAGATGTTATGTGTTAAATCTTATGCGGATTTGAGCGAACAAGACATACGATGTCGAGAACAGCATTGGTGTTATGTTATACTGCTTAACTTGAGAGAATTAACCCCGGCAGGCAAAATTCTGATCAACAATCTTGACTATTTCGATTTGGATTCCGGCAAAAACGTTGTATACTTTATTCCCGGATTTTTAAACAAGCCTTACGGTGGATTAATCTCCGGAATACTGGGACATTTTGGCTATTCAGACACTGTAAATGTGAGAAATTATGGTAGTGTTCACTTTTATTTCAGTGAGTTTATTAACTGCGTTCATGAATTGGAAAAAAATAATAATATTCGGTGGAGATACAGCGGAGAATGCGAATTATTATTGATTAATTTGAAAGAGGATCGATCGCTGATCTTGAATGATTTCTATACTTATAATATGGATGATATTGTCCGAAACGGACGAAGCATATCGTCATTTATAAGAGCAACAATTAATGTCGGTAAAGATTTAATTGACAAAAGAACAGCCAAACGTAAAATTGATAGTATTTACGCAGAGATGATTCTTCCGGCTATGGAAAGCAGTGAACCAAAGTTGCACTGTACCGGGAGTGTTTTTTTAGAAAAAATAAACCTGCTCAAAAAGAACTATTACTTTATAAGTTATAGTTCGAAGGACTATAGAAAGGTAAATGAAATTCGAGAACTGATTGAGAAAGCGGGAGTGCAGTGTTGGATGGCTCCGAGAGATATTCCGTATGGGACAAACTATGCTCATATGATTGAGATATCAATTAAGAACGCCGAAAAATTCATTTTGATGCTGTCTGAGTCGGCGGTTTGGTCTGTTTGGGTCGAAAAGGAGCTTCAGAGAGCCATTCACTATTTTCAACACAACGCTGCAAATAAGATAATAGCAGCATGGGTTGATGAACCGATTGTTTTGGATGGCACACCAATGGGTTACACGCTTGAAGGCGTGCAGTTGGCCGGCAGGCTATCGAAAGCGGCTGAGTATATTAAGCTTCTACCGCAGAAAACACAGGAAAGACTGTCCTTGATCGAAAAGCTTGAGAAAACGGCTGCTTGCTTTGACGATAACTTGGTTACCGTGAATTGGATAAAGACACGATTTGAAATGTTGCTTGGTGTATCAAACAGCATGTTGCGGCACATAGAAAATATTAAAAACGATGATATTTGCGCTGCGCGTGCAAAGTTAGAAGAACTGCATGAAAGACTAAAAGCTGATTTGAAGAAAATGAAGAAATTCGAAACAGTGAAAACAAGACTTTTTATCAGCTCGTTTGAAGACAGCGCAGAAACATGTGATGAGATTAAGGAAGTGATTTCGACAATTCTGCAAATAATTAAACAAATTGGATAATTATGCTCAAGAACATATTAAGGCGGGCAGGTATTTCGGCGTTTGAAAGCATTTAAGTAATCACTGATTAACTCCTCTATTTTCTCGCGATGTGGTATAAAATAGCCACAGCAAAGAAAGGGGCGCAACGGTATGACTGCCCGGATCAACTTCTCGGACTACGGGTATTCCTGTCGTAAGAGACTCACGAAGAGGGAGAACTTCCTCTACTGCATGGACGAGATAACGCAACGAAAACAGTAAACCGGGCAACTCAAGAAGGATTGTCCGGTTTGCTGCTTTCGTGTATAATTAAGTTGCTCAAAAACCAACAGAAAGCGAGCTGATTATACAATGAAAACGAGCAAAAATCAGGCGGTGGAGAAAGATTGACCCTGAGGTTATGTTTTCGATTGTTGTATATGCAAACATGCGAGGAATTTTCTCGAGCAGAGCTATAGAAGAAGCGTGCAAAACCGACATCAGGTTTATGTGGCTGCTGCAAATATGACTTGATTTTGCAACAGCCCCTTTTTTATTTTTTATAAAGAATCTTTGACTGAGCTGCGATAGACGACGGAACGGTTATTGATGCCGAATCCGTGCGTGTGCAGCGAAAAACATGCACAGAGCAAACCGACTTAAAACGTATCTTTGCCGCTGATCCAACGGATATAGTCTTCCGATTCGGCAAGCCCGAGACGGCGCTGCATCGCAAGGGAAACATCATTATCGAAATAAACCTGTCCGTAAACGGTCCATCCTCTGTCGGCATGATAGTTGTTCATGTGCGACACAAGTGCACTGCCGACGCCGCACCGGCGATATTTTTTAAATACTTCAAGCATTCCGACGCTGCCGTCGGTGTGCATTCCGATGAAGCCGGCAAGTTCTCCGTCAACCTCGGCACCGAACATCAGCCCGTGTCCAATCGTTGCAGCTATTTCTTCCTTGGATTCAAGCTTATAGTGCGCGGCAACCTGGGGAAGATCGTCCGTCGTCAGTTCCCGAATCGGAAAAGGAGATTTCGCCTTGTGCCGCTGCATGGAGTAGCGGCAGAATTGCTTGCAGGGTTTTTCAACAGAAAAACCTTTTCGTTCGCAGCGAATTGCCTCAAAAGCAGCTTGCCCGTGAACAACGCAAACCTGCATTTCGGGGACCTCGCGAAGGGCAAGCCTTCCGGCTTCAACGGTTGCAGACCAAAGCATGTAAGCTCCGCATGAGTGCTTGATAAGCACCGCATCTTTATTGGAAAAAATAAGGGCGTCAACATTGCCGCGGCGGAAAGCCTCCTGAATATCAATTGTTAAAACACCCTGCTCTTTCAGCACATTAACAACTGTTACGACATTTCTGCATCTTCTTCTTTTGCTCATTATGCGCGGATTCCTTCCGAGTTAAGTTTATTAAAGAGTATCGAAAACAATTCGGAGAACAAAAAATATGAGAGCCGTGTCCTGATGCAGGCTTGTTCTGCGTTTGCCCAAAAATCAGGGACGGTCAGCCGGAGTTTTGTCGAACGTACCGTTCGTATCATTGAGCTGCGTCCTGACAACGTTTTTTGTACCGTCATTCCCGTCTGCAATGTCTCTGCCGGTGTTTGAACTGTTGTTTCCGCAGTCAACTTTGCTGCTTCCGGGGCGGGGCAAACTGACCCTGTCGGATTTTTCGCAGACCGAACCTCCGTCGGCTTTTGCCGATGTGCCGCCGATTTCCGCCGATTCGGAGTTAAGGGCAACGGTGGGGATTTCCCCGATTGCATCGTAGCCGGAGTCCGATATCTGCTCAAAAGGAATATCAACTGTCGGAGCTGTTCCGATGGGAGCAGCATAAACCGGTGCGGTTTCGGCAGGCGAATTGTCAATGTAAGGAACACTGACGACAGGCAGCGTACCGTCGTCGGACGGTTCGGAATCGCCCGAGCCGATAACGGAAGGTATCCATGGGGCAGGTGCGGCCACGACAGCAGCGGTTTTCCCGCTCGTGCCCGTTATCTGTCCGGAAAGCTGGTTAAAGAGCATTTCAGCGGTTGCCTGCTTAAACCCGAAGAAACGAACGCGCAGGCATGTGCCGCTTGTTATCTGCCAATAGTAAACAATATCCACGCCGTCGGAAAACGAACCGACCTGACCGACAGAGAGCTGATACGGCGCAACATCAACAACTTCGCAATCGTAATAAAGGCGGTTGCCGTTTGCATCAAAACCTTCGGCAGAAATGCGCAGGGAATCGTTATCAACCTTTTTGTGCATTTCGGAAGGAAGATTCTGCGGGAACATGTTTGTGTTTTTTATCGCCTCATCGGCGACGGTTCCGGCGTTTTGAAAACTGTCATATCCGGACGGCAGGCTCATCGGATCGGAAAACGGTTCGGGTGTTGCCCCTGCATTCGGCGTGAGGCCTGCACTGACTTGCGGATCTTTTGCGCAATCGTTGATTTTTCCGATGGTGAGTGCAAAAACAAACAGGATCAAAAGAATGGCCGCGCCTGCTGCTGTCAACGCACGGATTCGGCGTATGCGCTGCATTTTGGACTTTCGGCTGCTCTCAACAGCGCGCAGACGAATCGATTCGAAATCAATCTCGGCCGTGCTTTCGTTTGCAGCCCAACGAAGAAGCTCGTCAATTGTGCGGGAACTGTCAAATTCCGTGCATGTGTCGGCGGAATGATTGGAATCCGCTGCTTCGAGATTCACCGTATTCGAACAGAAATAATCATTTTTTCTTCCGCTTTTTTTCATCCGCTGCCTCCTCTCCGAGCATAACCGCAAGCCGCTTTCTTGCCTTCATAAGCCGCGATTTAATCGTTCCTTCGCTGATGCCCGTGCAAGCCGAAATTTCGCGCACGGTCATACCGGCGTAATAGTGCAGCAATATGACTTTGCGGCTCGTTTCGTCAAGTTTGTCGATCGCACTTCGAACTTTTGCCGCTTTTCGGCGCCTTTCAACTTCCTCATCGAGCGGGAGGGCTGAATCCTCGATATCCTCGCTTATCGGCGCATTAACCGGCGTTTCGTGTTTTGCACGGCGCAGATGATCAAGCGCGATGTTTGTGGACACGCGGTAAAGCCAGCTTTTCAACTGTCCGTCGTCAAGGCCGGCCAGCCTGCCGAGATTGGAAAGAACACGTTCAAAAGCAATTTGCGTAATATCTTCCGCCGTCTCCCTGTTTGGCACAACACGATATGCCGCCCAGAAGACAAGGCGTGAATAATCACTATATATGCTGTCGAAACTGCGGTCGGACAATTTTTGTCTCCATTCATATAACGCAATTCGCGCCGATTCGGTTGCGTTATCTTCCAAAAAAATTTTTGCTGCGGAAAAAATCCGAAGGATAATACTCGGAGAAGCGGAAAATATCTGCTTCTCCGTTCACAATTTTAACACAATTCGCGCATCTTTGCAAACTGGATTTTTACTTTTGACAAAAGGCACGGGTACTGAAATGCAGCCGAAAAGGCCGAATGCTATTTGTCGGATCCCGACGCAGAGCTTTCCGGCTCCGAATCCGAAAACGCTTCGGGAGTGCCTCCGGGAGTGCTTTTTTCATAAAGCAAGGGGAAATATTTTTTATCGGTAATGCACATTGCGGCGGCACAGAGTATGAGAAAAATTCCCGCAATGCCGATAACGAGCCACGCGGAATCAAAGCCCGAGGTGTCCACAAGCTTGCCGATAAGCAGGTTGCCGACTCCGGAAAAAGCACCGGATGCAATGGATATTATCGAGTTCATCCTTCCCCAATGCGTTGAGGGAATGCGCCGCGTCACATAGGGCTGCACGCCGATGGTGTTGAATACTTCACCGATGGTGAAAACAGTCATTAAAACGAAATACAGCGGGATGATTCCCTGAACGAACCGATAGCAGAACAGCCCGACAACTATCAGCGTTTCGCCCAGAAGTATCTTTCGAACATCCCGAATCCGCCCGAAAAAGGTCGTTACAACGGGTGTTGCAAGGATTACAACGAGGGCGTTGACGCTTGTCATAACGCCGAATATTTCCGCGCCTTCCGCACCGTAAAGCGCACCCATGTTAAGCGGAAGGAGGTAGTTGAATTGAGCATACACAAACCCGCCGATTCCCGCAACAAGCAGATATATAAGTATCGTTTTTCTTTCGCGCAGAAGCGAAAAAACACTCACACCTTCACGCTTTTGTTCGTATGCGCTGATGTTCTTTTTCGGTATGCTGAGCGTTTTGACAAAGAAAAGAATCGGCAGCGTTGAAGAAAGCGTTGCAATGCCCGTGATAATGAACGCAAGCCACAGATAGTCTTTGAACAGAAAACCGCCGATTGTGGGCGCAAGCACAAGCCCGAGGTTCATTCCGAGATACTGAAGGCTGTATGCCTTTTCCCTGTCCTCTCCGTCACTCAGATCGGCAATCAGTGCATCGTATGACGGGCCCTCGATGGTTGCAAAAACGCTTGCAACATAAAACAGCCCGATGCTGTATGCCGAAAGCGGAATCAGACCGCAGATGATATAACAAACAACCGTCACCAGATCGCAGATGACAATGACGTTCTTGCGGTTGCGCTTGTCCGCAAGCCTGCCGCCGAGCAGAAGCATCGGAAACTGCAATATCGACATTGCAAACGAAATGCCCGCAATAAGAGTTGCATCGTATCCGAGCTTGTTTTCAAGAATCAAAGTCAGCAGCGGCCAGATAAGCGAGCCCATGCTTGTTACGATTCGTCCCCAGAAAAGGATATATATCTCCTTTCCGAGGTGTTTGTACTGTTCCAAAAACTTCAGTTTCATTTCTATGACCTACTCCATGTCAATACTGCGAAAACCCGGGAACGGAAACCGCATTTGCGATATCTTATCTTCCGCAGTGCTTTTGTTTTTTATTTGCCTGCCGCCGAGCAAACACCGACAGGCCCCGTGCCGACGGAAAAAGCTTTGAAGCAGTTCCTGCCGAAAGCAGCCGTTTAAGCTCAATCCGAATCGGGTCGGGATTTCGTGAGGCAAGGAACGGACAGCCAAACGGCGGCAGCCGATCCCGAAAGGGGCTTTCGAACTGCCGGCAGGGACAGGGGTTCATCCTTGCTTTGTATATTTAGTTTTGAGGAAATATCTCGCAAAATAAAACAAAAATCGCAAAAATTCCTCCGAATTGATTATAGCACTTGTGATGTTCGGTTTCAACAGAAAAAGAATGCGGAAAAGGCAGCCGACACGCAAACCCTGCATGAAGGCTGCCTTACGAACGTTGAATTTGAATAAAGAAAGCCGAATGCGTTGCCGCAGTTATGCGGTGCCGCAGTTATGCGGTGCCGCATTTAGGCGGCTGTTATAGGGGACTGAGAAGGATCCTGAAGCTTTATTTCGGGTTTGCAAATCAAATTACCGTTCTCATCCGAAATTTCGAATGACACGGCAATTTCCCAAATTGCGGAAAGCTCGGTTTCAAGTGAAGCCGCATCAATTTCGATTTCAAAAAGCATACGATCATCACTTCGCAGAATTTTTGAAAAACTCACACATTCGACGGGCCGCCCGTTGATGAACAAACATTTTTCAAAGCTTGAAATGCTTATCGTCTTCCCGCTTTCGTTTTTGACGTAAACGAGGATAAGCGGATTTTTGTTTGCAAGATCAAAGTTCTCAATGGGTCCGGCAACCAACATGCAAACTCCGTTTTCATCATAATTGGCATACTGATTGGAAAAGTCAAAGTTTCCGACTCTGCCGGGAATCGCAACGGAAGCCGAACCGCGTGAAAGAATTTCGGCGTTTTCGTTTGTCAGCGTGATATCAAACTGCACATCCGCAATTCTGCCGATGCTGTATAAAAGCAGCTGTGCTTTCGTGAAAAGCGGAATGCTGATAACAGCATGTTTTTGCGGATGAATACGGAAGGAGGCATGATCAAATTCGTTAAAAACAACAAGGTTGTTGATTTTGATATAACCGATGTTCACCTCTGCGGGCTTGGCAGCGGCGTTTTCAAATTCAAGCAGCACACGGTATTTTTCGTTGACGGTGATGAGCGCGGATGAAACAAGGCTCAATCCGTCGGATTCAAAACCGGGAGAGTCATTGAAAGCGTTCAACTTATCATAATGAATGGCCTGAGCAATATCGCCTGCAATATAGCCGCTGTAATCATATGCGCCCGGTTCCCGCGGCTGTGCGGAAGCGGCGGACAGGTGGGCAAGCTCTGTAAAGTATTTTTCGCCCGAAGCGGCTGCAATGCGGAATTCAATGTCAATGGAGGAAATTTCCCGAATGCCGTACAGCATCATATCAAGAATCGGCATGTACAGACTGAAATCTTCGGCTTTGCCCGCAGCAAATTTGTGACTGAAGTCAACTTCAACAAGGCAGTCGTTCACATAAATCGAAACATCGGAAACGAGCAAGTCATCCGCCGATTTATTTTCCGCCGTAAGCTTCAGCACGGCAAAATCATCGATATAAACCAATTCGTTCGCCGAAATCGATATGCGATCATCATCGTGAAGAACCGCCCGGCTGACGGTCGCTGCCCTTGAAAAGGGTTTGGTCGAAAACTTTTTGTATTCGATCGCGGAATCCGTCGGAGTGGGCTGTGCGGTATCGACCGCGCTCGGGAGCAGGGTTGGACTTTGCGACGGGAGCGAATCCTCTCCCCCGTTTGCGCCGGGCGTGTCGCAGGCGAAAAAGCTCAGCAGCATAATGAGCGCAAGAAGAGCGGCGGCGGTTTTTTTGAACATGAGTGCTTCCTCCGTGAATTTGTTTGCAAAAAATCAATCGGTCTGAAGTGAATTGCCGACTTAAGCCTGCGGTGTGCAGCAGGGGTAAGCGGAACTCATTCGGAGCATTTCCGAAACCGATGTTGTATCGCAAGTCTATTATATCATTTAAGACGGACAGACGCAAGTGAAGGAACATTTTCACGCCTTAACTTTTTAAAAAAACGATTAAAAGGTATTCGGACAAAGCAAACGGCGGAGCCGAGCCTTTCGGAAAGCGAAACATCGTGAACGCTCCCGATGCTTGACACGGATGCGGGCGGGTGGTACCATATCAGCGGCGCAGGCATACGGCAGGCGGAAAAAACGGAACGGAGAGGGCAAACAATGGCATACAAAAACTCACGGCAGAATGCGGCCGAAACAAAAACTTCATCCGAAAAAAACGAAAAGAAGCTTAAAAAGCTTGTTTACGGGCTGCGAATCGGTGCGGCGGCATATTTGCTGTTGGCATTATTCGGTGCTGCTGCCGTGAACGCAAGCGGAGCAGCGGCATCAGCGGATTGGAACACGGTGAGCAGACTGTCCGAAATCATCGCTGCGGTTTTCTTCCTTATCTTCGGCGGTTCAATATTGGCAAACGCTTTCCGCAGGCGCAATTATATTTCCTCTGATTTGAAAAAACTTTTCGAACAGGGAAAGGTCACGGAAAAATATGTGCGCACAACTCCGAAAACAAACTTTGTCTGCCGCTGCGTATTCTCCGGAATTGTTATTGCTGCGGCATCGGTTCTGCTGATAACGGCGATCGTTCGGCTGTTTTGAATTGCAGAAGATTGCTGCGGAAAGCTCCCCAAAAAAGGCAGCCGCTTATTCGGCTGTTTTTTGTTTTTCGGCGGCGCATTTTCGACACATAATATGTGCAGCCGTACCCGTCTTACGTTATTGTAAGGCACGCTGAAAGCTGTTCGTAAGGTTTTTAATTTACAATAAGGGGTATAATCAGCAGCAAAGCGGACAGCGGGCGGAAACCCGCTGTCGGATCGGAGGCAAAAATGGAGTGTTTGAAGCTGGCGTGGCAAAGCGTTTGCGGAAAAAAGCGCAGCAGCGTTCTTATGAGCGTTATCCTGGCAATATCGTTTGCATTTGCGGTTATCACGCTGTCCGTTTCGGGAAGCATGATAAAAACAAACGATGTGTTCAGAAAAACGACCTACGGCGAGTGGCAGTTGATTCTGCCGGGCATCAATTCAAAGCTTAAGGGTGCAGCCGCAAACAGCGACTGGCTGGATGAACTCGGCGTCATGAATGTTTACGGAACAATCGGGGAGGACGGCGTCGGCACAGTGGACGAAACGTTGAAAAAACTCGGCCATATTACGGTTAACGAAGGCAGATTTCCCGAAAGTGACGGCGAAATCGCGATGGAAGCGGATCTTTTGAGCAAACTCGGCATCGATTACACCCTTGGACAGGATGTCACGCTCTCCGTCAGCATTGCGGCGCGGGAAAACTCCGCATTGGGAACGTCGCACCCCGTCAACGTTGTCGGAACATATCAGCTTGTCGGCATTATTAAAGAATACACGGATGTTTGGACTTGGGCAACGAAGCCCGTTTGCGAACTTGACGGCACAAGTTCACGCACCGAAAGCGGAATTTCCGCAACCCTTTGCAGCGCACTCCTGACGGAAAATGCGTGTGCAGAAATTGTGCGGCAGGCGCAATTGCAGGCGGAGGCCTTTAATAATGCAGAGAAGGAGCAGGGTTCCGATCTGCGAATAAAGCTTTGCGATGCACCGACAAGCAATTTTTTCTGCACCGGGTTCGACACGGACAAAACAAACTTTATTGCAAGAGTGTATCAGACCGTGGGCAGCGTGCCGCTTGCATTCAATGCAACAAAGTATGCGCAGCAGGAGACTCAAACATACAACATTTTCTTTACGGCATTGATTTTTGCCGTCACGCTGCTTGCGGTTGTCTGCGTCAACATAATGCAGATGCAAAAACAGATAAGACAGATTGCGCTTTTCCGCAGCATCGGCGTAACAAAACGGCAGCTCCGGCAAATGCAGATTTTTGAAATGCTGTTCATCTGCATTCCATCGGTTGCCCTCGGCATTTTACTCGGCGCGGGCGGCACATGGCTGCTGCTTCGCACGGCGCTGTTCAAAAACGGCGCGGAAATTCTTGTTGATATCCCTTTCAAACAAGTGGGGCTCGCCGTGCTTTGCTGGCTGTTCGGAATCATTCTGATGCGGCTGATCGTTTTCCAAACTGCTCTGCATCAGCCGCTGACGGGCAGGCTGCATATTGCACGGAAAAAAGCGCGCCGCATTGCGGCGGCAAAGCGTGTGCTGACCGTTGCGCTCGCTTCCCTGTTCTGTGCGGCAGTGTTTTTCATGGCGGTGGAATCCGCATCGCCTTTGAGCAATAAACATGAAACGGAACGGTTCCCCGCATATCAAATCTATTGCAGCAGCGATTTTGACTACGAAAACGATGTGATGCATGAACACCTGATTCCCGAAAAGGCAGTTGAGCAGATGCGCACAATTCAAGGCATGGTGCGGGTCGATCCGTACATACTTATGAAAGTTGAGCTGAATTATGCGGGTTCGGAATCCTCCCCTGCGTTTGCCGCTTCGCGGGCGTCGGACAAAGCGGAGCTTCGCGACGGATACTATTATGTGCCGTATGATGACGGCATACACTCAAATCTGTACGCATACCCCGAATTCATAACGGACAGGCTTCTTGCACGCAATGATGTTGAACTTGACCTTTCGGCATTCGACAGGCAGGCTTATGAGCGGGGTGAACAGGTTCTGCTTTTTGCGGTGCGCGGTTCGGACGGAAATATCATGATTAACTATGGAATGTATGACGATGAACTGCGCGAAACATACGGGAATATTGACAGTATCGGAATAAAGCCGGGCGACAAAATCGAACTTTCGTTTTACGGAGCGGCGCAAAAAAACTATATAGGGGACGAAAGCGAACATTCGCTCAAAACTTTTTCCTATACGGTCGGCGGAATCGTTTACTGTTCCGATACTTCAACATCCGTTACCGAAATTGAGGCCTACGGAGCAAGAACTTTCAACGTTGCCGCTTCAACCGCATTGATTAAAAATGCCTTTGCGGAGCTGACGGATGAATTCCGAGATTACATCGTTGACGGCAATTATGTAATGAACGGGGATTTTGCTTACACGGGCGCATTTTGCTATGCGGATATCCGCTCCGGATACGCTGCAACGGACTATGTGCTTGCGAAAAAGGCGGCGGACCTCGGAGTGCGAATGTCCAACCGCCGCGAGTCGCTTGCGGCGAATCTGCAAACAAGCATTCAGCAGATAACGCTGATTCTGTCCGTCGGCGGATGCATTGCGGTCATAATGCTGATGCTGCTTATGAACGCGCTCACGCTGGAGGCAAGGGAGCAAATGCGAAACATCGGAATATTGCGCGCAATCGGCATGTCGAGCAGGCAGGCAGTCGGAAAATTTGCAGGCACGGCATTAATAAACGGCTTAATTGCCGCAGCGGTGGGCTGGGTCGTGTATGCGGGCTATGCAGTGCTTTCGGCGCGGAGGCTCGTGCAGCAATTCCCGGAAGCGTATAACAGCCTGAATTCCGCACTTGCGTCAAAACTGTACGGACTGCAGCGGTTCGGTGCAACCGTTTGGACAATGCTCGGGCTGAGCTTTGCCTGCGCCGCCGTTATCGTGCTGATAAGCCTTGCGGCAAAGGGAAGACTGCTTTGCGGAAGTCCGATTGAAAAACTGAACGAAAACAGAGATTGATTTCGGTTTGGTTCCGCTGTGTTCGGAGCAGCGAAGCGCGAACGACAAACGGACAAACATAAACCCGCTCCCGGGGACAGCTAACCTCGGGAACGGGTTTTTGCGTTGAAAAAATTTGTTCGGAACGTCAGGCGCAATTATTTCGCATATTCCGTTGCACGGGTTTCGCGAATAACATTGACCTTGATCTGTCCGGGATATTCAAGCTCGGATTCAATGCGCTTGACGATGTCTTTTGCGATAACAACAATATCCGTATCCGAAACGGTATCGGACTTGACCATGATGCGGACTTCGCGGCCCGCCTGAATCGCAAAGCTCTTGTCAACGCCGTCAAAGGAATTGGCGATTTCCTCAAGCTTTTCAAGACGCTTGATGTAATTTTCAAGGGTTTCACGCCTTGCGCCCGGCCTTGCTGCGGAAATTGCATCCGCCGCCTGAACGAGAACGGCCTCAACCGTTCCGGGTTCAACATCGCCGTGGTGTGCAAGAATGCAGTGAACAACTTGGTTGTTTTCACGATATTTCTTTGCAAGATCCGCGCCGATTTGGTTATGCGTGCCTTCAACCTCGTGGTCAACCGCCTTGCCGATGTCGTGCAGCAGACCTGCACGCTTCGCAAGCTGAACGTTAACGCCGAGTTCCGTTGCCATAAGTCCGGCAAGGTGCGAAACTTCGATTGAATGCTTGAGAACATTCTGACCGTAGCTGGTGCGGTAGCGCAATCTGCCGAGCAAACGAACAAGCTCATGGTGCAAACCGTGAACGCCGGATTCGAAAACGGCCTGTTCGCCCGCTTCGCGGATTTGGGTTTCGACCTCTTTGCGCGCCTTTTCGACCATTTCCTCGATCCGTGCGGGATGAATGCGCCCGTCAAGGATGAGCTTTTCGAGTGCAATTCGCGCAACTTCGCGGCGCATGGGGTCAAAGCCGGAAAGGATGACCGCTTCGGGCGTGTCGTCAATGATGAGATCGACGCCTGTTGCGATTTCGAGTGTGCGGATGTTGCGTCCTTCCCTGCCGATGATGCGGCCTTTCATTTCGTCGTTGGGCAGAGCCACAACGGAAACGGTGGATTCCGCAACATGATCCGCTGCGCAGCGCTGAATCGCCATTGAAATGATGTTCACGGCGCGCCTGTCGGCTTCGGCCTTTGCTTTGGATTCAATGTCGCGAATGATGAGCGCAGCCTCGTGCCTTGCTTCTTTTTCAACGTTGTTGAGAAGCACGTCCTTTGCCTCGTCCCGCGTCATGCCCGCAACGCGCTCAAGTTCATGCTGCTGTGCGTCATAAAGCTTGCTGACGGAAGCTTCTTTTGCATCGATCGCCTTGATGCGCTTTGCAAGCTGCTGCTCGCGCTGCTCAAGGGTATCCTGCTTTTTGTCGAAACTTTCCTCCTTTTGCTGAAGTCTGCGCTCCGCGCGCTGCAATTCGCTCCGCCTTTCTTTGCTTTCCCTCTCATTCTCGGTCTTAAGGCGGTAGACTTCTTCTTTCGCTTCGAGAATGGTCTCTTTTTTCAGTGTTTCGGCGCGCTTCTGTGCGTCGGTGATCATTTTTTTGACCATCTCGTCCGCCTTGGCGACCTTGGATTCTGCACTGTTCTTGTCATATATATTTTTTACGAATACTCCGCCGCCTGCGCCGAAAATGGCGGCAGCGACCGGAAGAATTATATATAAAGCATCAAAAGCCACAGAATTTCACCTCCGATTTATGTTAATGTGTCGCAGCGGTGCCGAGAATACAGCAGCATATAGACACTCCATCCTATTATACAAGTGCATTAAACCGATGTCAAGTGTACAAAAACGCGTACAGCATAAAAACGAAATAATATCCGGTATATCCGCTCCGCAAACGGCAGTTACGCACTTTCGCTATAATAAAGGAAGTGATTCTTTGCAGAATATCGGAGGAACAGAAAAATGCATAAAAACGGAAAAACGGAACATTGCGGAGGGAGGCAATACGGTTATGTTCGCGTTTCAAGCAGGGAACAGAACGAAGCGCGGCAGCTTGCGGCAATGTGTAATGCGGGAATTCGAACGGAACATATATTTGCGGACAAGCAGAGCGGAAGAGATTTTGACCGTCCGCAATACAAAAAGCTGCTGCGCAGGCTTCGCCGCGGGGACACGCTCTTTGTGCAGTCCATCGACAGGCTCGGCAGAAACTATCGGGAGATAATTGAACAGTGGCAATACCTGACGTCCGAAAAAGGTGTGGATATTGTTGTGCTTGACATGCCGCTGTTGGATACCCGCCGCCGCGATGCAAAAAAAGCATGAGACAATAAAATATATTTGAAAAAAATGGAGGACTGTGTGCAAATGCACTTGACATGCATCTTTTCAGAGAGTATAATTGCTTTCGCAAAGAAGATTTAAGAACTTATCGATGATAGCTAAAACAATTTCAGTTAAATTTTGATTTTGCAGAGAAGCCCCACCATCGAACACAATTAAAAGGATCGTTGCTTCTTGCGAGCAACACTTAGGAGTTTATTTATTCGTTTGCTTGCGGAAAGCAAGCTGATTTGTTGGCAGCCTATTTCCTTAACATTTTTTCGATATAACCGCCCGCGGTAAATGTCCGCTCGGGTGTTATATGCTCTTGAGAAGGAGCAAAAACTACCAAGTCCATATCAGTCAGGAGGAACATGACAAATGAAGACAAAGTTCAGAGTGTTTACCGCTTTGCTGCTTGCACTTATGGTGCTTGTTTCGGTGCTGCCCTTGCAGGCTGCTGCCGAAATCGGACAGAGCGGGACTGCGACCCGTGCGGAGGCGGAAAACACCGCCGAAGCCGCACTTTCGGTAAAGCCCATGCTTACACCTTCTTACACTCCGTCGGCGTCCTATCGCAGCGGCAAGTATTATACTCAGCTCTGCAATGTTTCGCTTACGGGCAACCAGCGCACCGACCTTGTGAATGTTGCGCGCAGCCAGCTTGGGTATCATGAGGGGGATTCAATTGAAGACCTGAATGGTACCGGCTCAGGTTCCGGCAACTATTCGGAATACGGTTATTGGTTCGGAACTCAAGTTAAAGGCAATACGTATGGCCATTACTATGCGTGGTGTGCAATGTTTGTCTCTTGGTGTGCCAGACAGGCCGGTATTCCCACAAGTGTGATAAGCAATGCGGCTTACGCACATGCAGACGGATCTAACAGCTCCGGAGGATACTCTTATTTCCACGTTGATTACAAATCTCCGACCGAATACACTCCGCAGGAGGGTGATTTGATCTTCTTTGATAAGGCATCGCAAGCCGGTGAATGGGATCATGTCGGTATCGTTATCGGGGTTTCCAACGGACAGGTTTACACGATCGAAGGCAATGCATCCAACGCTGTTATTAGTGGGTCTTATCCGCTTACAGACGCGGAAATCCAGTGCTACGGTTTGCCCAAATACGTGAATGGGGAGCCTGACGGTGGGACACTCTCTAACACAGAAGTGATCAATCAGAAAATTGATTACTTGGACAGCAAAATATCGTACTTTACGACTACAGGTGCGGCGTGCGGAACATATGAAAGCGGCCATCATTGCGACAAATGCTTGAATACGAATGTTGTGGCAAGCTCATGGTTCAGAAACCTTTTCGGAAGCGTTTCCGTGAATAACTTCCCGGAAGTGTACGATTCCGACGGCTCCTGCTGGAGTGCGGGATGGTCATGTTATGGCTTTGCAAACTTTGCAGAGTGGTACATCTTCAAAAGCTCAAATTCGAGCAGCGTTAACGTGAACAAAATCGGCAGCTACTCGTTCAACTACTCAAACATGAGCAGGTATGCACAGCCGGGCGATTTGATCAGCTTTGATACGCATTATGCAATTTTCATCTCAGCCGATTCATCCAACGGCATCTATGTTTTGGACAGCAACTGGGCATGGAGCAGCTATGGTCAGTGTCGTGTTTCTAAACATTATATTCCGTACTCGAGTTACTATACTGCGACCATTAACCGCAGCACCAACGCTCCGTCAATCAGTCCGGATCCCACAACTCCGCCGGATGTTGAAAACGGAAACTGGCAGTACAGAGTAACCGGTTCGGCAGGACTTAATGTAAGAAGCGGACCGAGCACGGATTATCCGGTTTTGACTGCGATACCGAAAGGCACCATTGTTACCGTAACGCAGAGAACTTCAACAAACTGGGGCAAAATGACATATAACGGGACAACAGGCTGGGGCTGTTTGGATTATTGCGAACTCGTTACATCAAATCCTACTCCAACACCTACTCCGACCCCCACTCCCGCTCCGAGCGGTTCCGTTCAGGATTTGACAAACCCGAAGAATCCCAACAAGTATTCAACGCCCCCTTCCGGCACTTATCTCAACGTCGGTGACAGCGGCAATTATGTACGCTGGCTTCAGGCCTGTCTGAATCAGTGCGGCTACAGCTGCGATGTTGACGGACAGTTCGGCTATGGTACTGCGGAAGCGTTGAAGGGCTTCCAGCGCGCATACAGCCTTACCGTGGATGGCGGCTTCGGCCCGGAATGCAGAACGAAGATTATCTCCGTTTTGACGGTCTCAACTCCGAGCATATCTTCTTCAAGCGTTTCAAACGGAACGAAGGTTACAATTTCCGGAAGCAGCGGAGCAACGATTTTTTACACAACAAACGGCTCAAATCCCACGGAGAGCAGTAACAAATACAATGGTGCGTTCGTTCTCAGCAATTCGGCAACGGTAAAAGCTATTGCAATGCAGAATTGCAGGTTCAACAGTAGTGTTGCATCAAAGAGCGTTACGGTAACTAAGCATACCGTAACATTCAAAGATTGGAACGGCAGCGTATTGAAAACGCAGTCGGTCTTCCATGGCGGCGCAGCAACAGCACCCGCAAATCCGACACGTACTGGCTACACCTTCACAGGCTGGGACAAGGCGTTCAACAACGTTACCGCTGACCTCGTTGTTACGGCACAGTACAGCGCAAATACCTACACCGTAACCTTCAAGGACTGGAACGGAACGGTGCTTAAGACTCAGCAGGTACAGTACGGCGGCGCGGCAACAGCTCCCGCAAACCCGACCCGCACGGGCTATACCTTCACGGGCTGGGATAAGGCGTTCACCAATGTTACCGCAGACCTTGTTGTTACCGCGAAGTACAGCATCAACACCTACACCGTAACCTTCAAGGACTGGAACGGTACGGTGCTTAAGACACAGCAGGTACAGTACGGCGGCGCGGCAACAGCTCCCGCGAACCCGACCCGCACGGGCTACACCTTCACCGGCTGGGACAAGGCGTTCACCAATGTTACCGCAAACCTTGTTGTTACGGCACAGTATGTGCAGAACGAACCGGTTTCAACACCCGTGCCGTCCGATGCTCCGCAGATTGTTGTTGAAAGCAAAACAACTTCCGCAGGCTCAACCGTTGCGGTTAATATCAGCATTGCGAATAACCCGGGGTTTGTAACCATGGGAATTCAGGTTGCATATGATTCGAATCTAACGCTGCTCAGTGTTAGCGATACAGGATTGGTTCCGGGACAAATGTTCAGCACAGAGATTGAGAATCCTCAACCGTTGTATTGGGCAAATCCGACAGCGACGGCTGATTGTACGGTTAACGGCAAGATTGCAACTCTGACCTTTAAGGTTGCCGATAATGCTGAGGAGGGTGAGTACCATATCAGAGTAAGTTATGATTACGATAACTATGATATCTACAACCAGTCAGGAGAAGCGGTTCAATTCGCAACTGTAAACGGTACATTGACTGTAACTGATGTAGTTTACGGCGATGTAAACGGGGACGGGAGAGTGAATAATCTTGACGGCATGGTACTCATGCGTCACCTTGCAAAGTGGCCTTCCTACCCGGCTTCGATGATTTCACCCGGTGCTGATGTAAATGCCGATGGCAGGATAAATAACCTCGATGGCATGATTCTTATGCGTCACCTTGCAAAGTGGCCGGCATACGCCACTTTGCCGTACAGCAGTCAGAAAGGTATCGTTGCGGTCCGACCGGACAATACCACGTTTGAGAACGAACCTACAATAGTTGTGGGTAATGCTGAAGCTGCCCCGGGAGAAACCGTTCGTATCCCCATTGAACTTGCCAATAACCCCGGTGTGGTTGTCATGGGAATTATGGTTGGTTATGACGAAAACCTTACCTTGCTCGGTTTTGAGGACACTGGATTACTTCCCGGACAGCTGCACAGTACGGTAATCGAGAATCCGCAACCCCTGTTTTGGGGAAATACCACATCTGGAAACTGCACTGAAAACGGTGTAATAATCTACCTTGAGTTTAAGGTTGCAGATGATGCGGCTCCCGGCACGTACAGCATAACCGTAACCTACGATTATGAGAACTATGACATTTACAACTATGATGGTGAACCCATAGAGTTCGCTATCCAAAATGGCGCTGTCACTGTTGCGGCCGCACAGCCCGAAATGCACACCGTAACTTTCAAGGACTGGGACGGAACAGTGCTTAAGACTCAGGAAGTGCAGCACGGCGGCGACGCAGAAGCACCCGCCGACCCGACTCGCGTTGGGTACACCTTCACCGGCTGGGACAAGGCATTCACAAACATCATGGCAGACCTTGTTGTCACGGCACAGTATGAAATCAATACCTACACCGTAACCTTCAAGGACTGGGACGGAACGGAGCTTAAGACTCAGGAAGTGCAGTACGGCGGCGACGCAGAAGCACCCGCCGACCCGACCCGCACGGGCTACACCTTCACCGGCTGGGACAAGGCGTTCACGAACATCACGGCAGACCTTGTTGTTACGGCACAGTATGAAATGCTTGGCGATGTTGACGGTGACGGCAATGTTTCCATGGCGGATGCGCTGACAATCCTGCGCATGGCAATGGACATTTTGCCTGTTGAAAATCAGCAGATTGCGGATGTTGACGGCGATGGATTCATAACCTCCATGGATGCGCTGCTGGCACTTCGTTTCGCAATGCATATCGAGCAATAACCACTTCGATGGGGAGGATGGAGCACCCTGATGCATGATTCCCCTCCCCCATCAACAGAACAGCGGGATTTCTTCCTGACCTCGTCCCTGCGGGCAACCGCGGGGGCGAGGTTTTTGTTGAAGGGTATTGCAAATCATGCAAAAAAAAGATAGAATAAGTGCAAAGTCACGGGGAGGGTTCAAAATCAGATGACAAACGGAAAAATACAGAAAGCAAAATGCGGATTTGCAGGACTTCTTGCTGCTGCAATCGTTCTTGCCGCAGCGGTTCTGTGCGGCTTTGTTCGGCCTGCGGCGGCGAGTGCCGAGGCACTCAGGATAAACACGGAGACGGTGCTTTTTTATGCGGACACGGCAGCGGCGGCGGAGGGCGAATCGGCAGACATCAATCTTTGCATTGAAGGCGAAGACTATCTTGCACATGCGCTTGCAGTCACGGTTTGGTATGATCCGGAGGCGTTGGAGTTGAATTCCGTGACCCGCGGCAGCGCGATAGATTGGGAAAACACGCTTAACCATCTGGACACATCCTTGCCCGGCAGGATCAGCCTCGGCGTGCTGTACCCGGGCAATGAAGGCATGACGCAGGCAAACAACGGCATTATTCACACAATGAATTTTACCGTGCTTGCAGGCACTGCGGAGGATTCCGAAATTCGCGTTGAAGTTAAAAAATTTAATTATATGATGACCGACGACGATCAATATCCCGTGCCGACGCAGACGCAAAGCGGATGGATCTTTGTTAACGGCGGCGAACCCGGTGTTCCCGGCGATGCGGACGGGGACGGCGCTGTGACGGCGGCGGATGCGCTGCTCGTGATGCGGTGCGCACTCGGAACGGCAGAGCTTTCGCCCGAAACTGCCGCGCTCTGCGATGCGGACGGGGACGGAAACGTCACGCTTTCGGACGCCGTGCTGATACTCCGTGCCGCGCTCGGATTGGGCTGAGAATTCGAATTTGAACAAAACGGATAAAATGCGAAAAAGCTCCGCACGGCCGAAATACCTGCTGCGGAGCTTTTTGTAATTGAAGATTTAACTGCGGAACGTTAACCGGGGCGTCAACCGGCATGTTTTCGGTATGCACGGCATAAAGCGCGGGTTGCTTTTGAATTATTCATCCTCGGAATAGGGTTCGTCTTCGCTGACTGGAGCGGTTTCGTCATGGGCTGTTTCGATAAGGTCGCGGAGCTTCTTTTCGATTTCTTTGCAAAGCTCGGGGTTGTCGCGCAGGAAATTGCGTGCGTTTTCCCTGCCCTGTCCGATGCGGATATCGCCGTAGGAGAACCATGCGCCGGTCTTTGTGATGATTTTGTTTGCAACGCCCATATCGAGAATGGAACCTTCCTTAGAAACACCTTCACCGTAGATAATGTCGAACTCGGCAACGCGGAAAGGCGGCGCAACCTTGTTTTTAACGACTTTGATGCGCGTGCGGTTGCCGACGGGCGAATTGCCCTGTTTCAGCGTGTCGATTTTGCGGACATCCAAACGGATGGAGGCAAAGAACTTCAGCGCCTTGCCGCCTGTGGTGGTTTCGGGATTGCCGAACATAACACCGACTTTTTCGCGGAGCTGATTGATAAAAATAACGCAGGTGCGGGATTTTCCGACAACGCCGGCAAGCTTGCGCAATGCCTGGCTCATGAGTCTTGCCTGCAGGCCGACGTGAGAATCACCCATGTCGCCTTCAAGCTCGGCTTTGGGAACGAGAGCCGCAACGGAGTCAACAACGATAACGTCGATCGCGCCGCTGCGAACGAGTGCATCCGCAATGTCAAGTGCCTGTTCGCCGTTGTCCGGCTGGGAAACATAGAGTTTGTCCATGCTGATGCCAAGCTTTTCGGCATAAACGGGGTCAAGCGCATGTTCGGCATCGATAAAAACGCACATACCTCCCATTTTTTGCGCTTCGGCAATGATATGCAGCGCAATGGTGGTTTTGCCGGAGGATTCCGGCCCGTATATTTCAACTATTCTTCCGCGCGGAACGCCGCCGACGCCGAGAGCTGCGTCAAGCTCAATGCAGCCCGTCGGAATGACGGAAACCTGAATCCTTGAGGCGGCATCTCCCATAAGCATAATTGCACCCTTGCCGTATTGCTTTTCGATTTGACCGAGTGCCATTTCAAGTGCTTTATCTTTTTGCATGTTCTGTTCCCTTTCCGGTTCGGACGGAATTGCGCAGTAAAAGCCGAAAATCGCCCCAACCTCCCGATATTATTCGTAAAACGACCCTGAAACAAGGGTTTGCTGTGCCTATATTATAACATAAACGCAGCACGTTTTGCACCCTGCAAAAGGGTAAAAGGCGGAAATTTGCACAGCTTTAAAAATATATTGACTTTCGGACATAATTTGTGTTGACAAATGCATCGGAAAGAGTTATAATATCTCTCGCAGTGAAAAATGCGGTTGTGGCGGAACAGGCAGACGCGTACGTTTGAGGGGCGTATGGGAGACCGTATGGGTTCAAGTCCCATCAACCGCACCATCAAGAAAACAACTTTTGTCTACCACGATAAAAGTTGTTTTTTTGTGCATTCAGACCCGAAAATGAGCCGTGGCGGAAAACGCAATTCAAAATAAGGAGAAGCATATGAAAAAATTCAGAACAACAGTTTCGGTAATTATCATGATACTTGCCGGAATTGCAGGCTTTTTTGCAGGTTCGGCTGTTACGGACGGAATGGGCGGCGCAATACTTTTTTCAATGATTGCGGGCATAGGCTGCATAGTTTATGCGGCGGACAACCGCAGCTGATAATCGTTGGGAGAATTAGAAGGGATTATTGATATGGATATTTGGGAAAAACTGTACATTAAAGCAAAGGAACAATATCATCCGGAGGATGTTACGCCGTTTGTGTATGCGCATCATGTTGTTTGCGCACTTGAAAGCGAAAACGGGGAGATCTTCACGGGATTCTGCATTGAAAGCTGCAGCGGTGTGATGAACCTTTGTGCGGAGCGCGTTGCCGCATTGAATATGTTTGTGAACAGCGGGCAGACTGTTGTGAAACGCATGATCGCGTTCCGTGATGCACCGCCCTGCGGCGGCGGAAGCGGAATGCCCTGCGGTGCGTGCCGCGAGTTTTTCATGCAGCTGTCCCCGCGCAACAAAGATGCGGAAATTCTTGTTGACTACGAAACGCGTGAGACGATTACTTTGAATGAGCTGATGCCGAAATGGTGGGGCGATGAAAGGTATGCGGAGCAAATGTCGAACAGCGAATCCGAAACTTAAATAAAGTTCGGCCGAAGGCTGCGGAATCCGCTGCGTTTGAGCAAAAAAATTAAAAATAAAGAATGAATCCTTCCCCGTCGAGAAAGACTGAAAAAGGGATAATTTCCTTAAAAAGATGATATCTGCTTTTTTTAACGGGCGTTGATGTTGAATTGATACAACGTTGCGGCAGGCGGCATATAATCAATGCGAAAAAGGAAATGCAGAGAAAAAGCCCGGGCAGCGTATGCTCGATGAAAAAAACCGAAAAGGATGAACCGGCGGGAGGAGAGTATGAAAAACAACGAGGCGGATGATGCCCGCAAAAACGAAATTTACAAAAACAAGATTCTGACCGTGCCGAATGTGCTTTCCGCATTCCGGCTTTTGCTTGTTCCTGCACTTGCGTGGCTGTATCTTGTTCGGAAGGATTATTCCGCAACGGCATGGGTGCTGCTGCTTTCGGGCGCAACGGATATTGCGGACGGCTTTATTGCGCGGCGATTCGGAATGGGGAGTGACCTCGGCAAGGCGCTCGATCCGATTGCGGATAAGCTGACACAAATTGTGATGCTTGCATGCCTGTTGACGCGCTTCGGCAACCTGCTGTTCCCCTGCGTTCTGCTAATCGTGAAGGAAATCGTCACCGGCTGCATGGGCATTGCCGTAATTCGCCGCACGGGAAAGGTTCTTGCGGCGGAATGGCACGGCAAGCTGACGACTTTTCTTTTATACACGCTGATGATTGCACATGTTGTGTTCTATAATATTGCTCCTGCGCTGTCGGACACGCTGATAATCATCTGCACGGCGATGATGTGCTTTTCGTTCCTGCTGTATATGATGCGGAATATCCGTGCGCTTAAGAGCGTGGGTAAAAAAAACGAAAAAAAGCCGAAAAGAACCGTGCAGGCGTTTGAACGGTGAGCGCACAGAAGCCGATAAAAGCGAAAACAAAAAAATCCGAAAAACAATGCTGCCAATGCGGCACGGCTTTTCGGATTTTTGTTCATTGTTAAAATGATAACTTGCTTCGGGCTTTGAACATATCCTTCACACAAAGGATGGTTGAAGCGGAGAAGGCGGGTTCGGTCAGTTCAAACCGTCGGAAGCTGCCTCGGGACTGCCTTCGAAATTTCTGTTATGCAGAATTTGGGACAGCAGCTCATCCGAAAACTTCTTTGCAGCCTGTTCAACAATGATGCTGCCGGAGTAGGAGGGCGCGCAGGGACTTACCGTCATGGATGCACCGGGGACACTGTCAAAATCAATGATCACGCCGCAATACGAACCGGAAATTTCAAGGTTTGAGAACATTTCATCGTTGAAGAGCTTTGCAAGGTCATTCGGCATAACATCTTCAATTCCAATGGTGAAACGCCTGCTGTCGGCATTGCCGTCGGGAAACAGCTCTTTGATTTTTTCCCCGAGAGCAAGTGTCTGTTCCTTTGAAAAGATTATGATGTCATAATCTTTGGCTTTTGCGGCTTCAAGGAACTTTTCGGGGGAAGCACTGCGGTCGCGCAGAATCTCATACTTGCCGAGAGCTATATCGGTTCGGCTGCGGTTCGCAAACGTTTCGGCGGTGTTCAGCGAATACCAAAGCACGCCCACTGCCGCAATAAGCAGTGCAATAACGAGCGACATCGCGATAATTGTGATTTTTGTACTTTTTTTCATCTTAGACCTCTTTCGTAATTTACATTTTGGGAACATCGTGAGAGACTGAATTAATTACTGAATTAAATAAAACAAGAAGCTCTCCTTTCTGATATACCATATAACAAGCGCAACTTCTACGGAACGCAAATCAAGACCTTTTGACGAAAGATAAGATCGCACTCATTTTGGGGATTGCTTATCATACAAAAATAATTTTACCATGATTTACACTGTGTGTCAACATCAAAAAATAATATAATTAAAAAGCACTGCGAAATTGAACCGACTGCGGTTTGAACAGGGAAAACGGGATTAAAAAACGTTCTTAAAAGAAAAGCCGATTTAGAGTCGGTCATGGATAAAAAGACAATTAATTGAAGCTTTTTTCATGAAAGAAAGTATTCGGAATATTTTCGAACAAAATCAGCCCGCGAAAAAATCGGGGCTGATTTAAAAGCATTAATCATGTTGAGATGCGGCGAACGCTCACCTGTTTTTGAAAAGATCCTTGGCTCCGACGGTGTAGTCGATTCCGGACCAGACCGTCAGCGCAGCGGCGGCGCAGATAAGCACGAAATCCACGGGAATGCCTATTGCCGTGAACACGGGCCCGCAAAGCAGGGTAATAAGGATTGCGGCAAATTGCAGCGTTGTTTTCGCCTTGCCGATGGCTTTTGCGGCAATAACAATGCCCTTGCCTGCGGCAAGCTGGCGGATGCCGCTGACGAAGATTTCCCGCGCAATGATGATGAATGTGAACACCGGCATCAGGAAATTGCCGAAGCTCATGACTTCAAATCGGCAGAGCATGATGAGTGCGGCGGAGGTGAGCAGCTTGTCCGCCGTCGGATCCATCAATTTGCCGAAGTCGGTAACAAGGCCGCGTGCGCGCGCAATGCGCCCGTCCAGCGTGTCCGTAACATAGGCAAGCAGGAAAACCACTGCTGCAAGAACGTATTTGAGCAGCAGCGGAACGCCGTTCAGTGTGCCGATAAGCCAGCTTTCGGGCAGATAGAAGCATGCGATAAAGAGCGGTATCATAAGCATGCGAAGCATTGTAAGCTTGTTTGGAAGGTTCATTTTTGTTTCTCCGTAACAGTTTTAAGGGGTGGTGCCGGCTTACCGCATAACCGTTTTAAAGGGCGATGCCGACTCCCTGCATAGCAGTATTTAAGGGGCGGTGCCGGCTTACCGTGCGGCAGCTTTAAGGGACGGCACCAATTCACCGCAGAGGTCGTAATAATCCGCGCCGGTGATTTTGATGCTGACATAACTTCCGGCGGGAACGGGGTTTCCGCAATGCGGAACCTTGATGATTCCGTCAACATCGGCTGCTTCGGCGTAGGAACGGCAGAAAAGGAATTCCTCGTCCGCGCCGTCAACAAGGGCTTCAACAACGGTGCCGATTCTTGCGCGGTTCAGCTCAAGGGAAATCTTCATCTGCTGACGCATGAGCCAGTCAAGCCGCTGCTCGGCGGTTTCCGCATCGACTGCGTTCGGCATGGAGGCGGCAGGTGTGCCGTCCTCGGCGGAATAGGTGAATGCGCCCACCCTGTCGAAAGGATGTTCCGCCATGAAATGCATAAGCTCGTCAAAATCCGCTTCGGTTTCGCCGGGAAAGCCGAGCATGACCGTTGTGCGGAGAATGAACCCGGGAGCACTGCGGCGGATATAGTCCGTGATTTCGCGGATGTGTTCCGCGCTGCCGTGGCGGTTCATGTCGCGCAGCATATGTGCCGAGATATGCTGAATCGGGATGTCGATATAATTGCAGATTTTCGGGTTGCGGTACATTGCGTCAACAAGCTCTTCCGTGACGGTGTTGGGATAGGCATAAAGCACGCGAACCCAATGCAGCCCCTCAATTTCGGTCAGTTTTTCAAGCAGCTCACGCAGCATGGGTTTTCCGTAAAGGTCAATGCCGTATGCCGAAGTGTCCTGCGCAATAACGGTCAGCTCCGTGACCCCGCTTTTTGCAAGCTGTTCAGCCTCGGCAAGAAGGGTCTCCATGGGGGTGCTGACTCTGCCGCCGCGAATCAGCGGGATCGCGCAATAAGTACAGCGATTGTCGCAGCCGTCCGCAATGCGCAGATATGCGCGATATGACGGGGTCGTGAGCAGTCGCTTCGGGATGCCGCAGCACGCCGCAGCATTCGCATTTTCGGGCGCGGGTTCAACTCCGCAGATTCCTGCAAGCCGCTCCGCAAGAGCGGGATAGTTTTTTACGCCGTTGAAAACGTCAACCTCGGGCAGTTCCCGCGCAAGCTCATCACCGTAACGCTGGCTCAAACAACCCGTGACAACAAGCAGTTTGCAGCTGCCTGCGGTTTTATATTGCGCCATATCGAGAATCGTGTCTATGGAATCCGTCTTTGCGCTTTCGATAAAGCCGCAGGTGTTAACGATAATGATTTCCGCCTGCGCGGCATCGTTCACGATATCGAACCCGCGTGACTTAAGTTCGCCCAACAGAATTTCGGAATCCACGGCATTTTTGCTGCATCCGAGGGAGACGAGACCGACACGGGGGCATTTTGAATATAATTTATCGCTGTTCACTTAATCAGTATCCTTTCCGCTCCCGGGGGAGCCGCTTTGCAGATTTCCGCCGAATATGCGGTTGTATTCGGCTGCATCAATGAGCACCTTTCGGGGCTTTGCACCGTCCGGCTCGCTCACGAATTTGTTTTGTTCCATGATGTCAACAAGCCTTGCCGCACGCGCATAGCCGACGCGCAGTCGGCGCTGAATCATTGAAATGGAGGCCGTGCCGCTTTCAACAACGAGACGCACCGCATCGGGAAGCAGATCGTCGTCCTGCTTGCCGTTGCCTTGACCGAGCCCTCCCCCGCCGCCGGTGATTTCGCTTAACACGCTTTCGTCATATGACGGAGCAGTCACCTGATTCTGAAGGAAAAAGTCGCGAATCGCTTCAACTTCTTCATCCGACACAAACGCACCCTGTGCACGTGTGGGCTTGCTTGCGCCGTTCGCATGGAAAAGCATATCGCCCTTGCCGAGCAGCTTTTCCGCGCCGCTTGCGTCCATAATAACGCGGGAATCCGTGCCGTTTGAAACGGCAAACGCAATTCGCGAGGGAATGTTGGCTTTTATAAGGCCTGTTATAACATCAACGGACGGCCGCTGAGTTGCAACGATAAGGTGAATGCCGCAGGCTCTGCCGAGCTGCGCAATGCGGCAGATGGATTCTTCAACATCCTTTGAAGCAACCATCATAAGGTCGGCAAGTTCATCGATTATGATAACAAGGCGCGGCCACTTATCCTCCTCACGCTCCTGCATGGCATTATAGCGGTAGATGTCGCGGGCGTTGACTTTTCCCATCTTGCCGTAACGCTGCTCCATTTCCGTAACCGCCCAGCGCAGTGCGCCCGCCGCTTTTTTCGGTTCGGTAACAACGGGACAGAACAGGTGCGGAAGCGCGGAGAAAATGGACAGCTCAACGACTTTCGGGTCGATGAGGATCATTCGAACATCCTTAGGTGCGGATTTGAAGATCAAGCTCAATATGATGCAGTTGATGCACACGGATTTACCGGAGCCCGTTTGACCCGCAATCAGCATATGCGGCATTTTTTCAAGATCCGCAAGCACGACTTTGCCCGCAATATCCTTGCCCAAGCCCATTGTGAGCGGGGATTTTGCAGAGTTGAATTCACGCGTTTCAAGCACATCGCGGAGGTACACGGGTGCGGTATCCTTGTTCGGAATTTCAATGCCGATTGCTGATTTTCCGGGTATCGGCGCTTCGATGCGGACACGCGGAGCCGCAAGCGCAAGTGCAATATCGTTGCTCAGGGTCGTGATGCGGTTCACGCGTATTCCCTGTGCGGGCTGGAGCTCGAACCTTGTTATCACCGGACCGACACTGATATTTACAATTCGTGCGGAAATATTAAAGCTGTTGAGCGTTTCGATAAGCACCTTTGCCTTCTCCGTCGGCGATTCTGATGCAACCGCTGCGGCAGGGTCGGGCAGGCGCAGAAGGCTGTACGGCGGCCGTTGGTATTCGATCACGGCGGCGGGAACGACGGAGGAGACGGTGTTTCCCGAGGGACTGCCGCCTTGCGAAGAATCATTGCCGCCGACGGGTGTTGATTTGCGTTCTGCGGGAAAGCCGCTTTGCGCCGTTTCGGACTGTTCCGTGATGCTTTGCGGCGGAATGTCTTCCATGCGTGTCACCGGAATGCCGCGCAGGAAGTCATCATCGGCTTCGGTTGAATCTCCGGCGGCGGGGCTGTCAAACGGCTCTGCCGACGCGGAAACAGCCGAATCGGAAGACTCGTTGGAATGATCCGGCTCGAAAGGCATGTCGTCATCCGCTGTCGGAGGAGCAAAGCCCTCTTCGTCGCGTTCAACATCGGCATAGGAAAGGTTCATCGGAATGTCAATGTGTTCATCGCCGTAGGAAGGAAAATCCTCCCGAGACCCGTTGTCAACATCAACATCGGAGGGAACAAAATCACTTGTTTTCAGTTCACGTTTTCCGCTGCGCCTGTGCTTCTGAGGTTTTGTTGTTTTGAGCGGCCCCGAAACGGGGAAAAACTCAAGTTCATCATTGTTTTTTGCGGTGCCGAAAGGCCTGTGCTTCTGCGGGGTGTGCCGTGCGGTGAAATCGGATGTGCCGACGGTTTCGGCAATGTCCGCCGCATTCCCGTTTTCGGAACGTGCGGACATCTCCGCTTCCTGCCTTTTGCGGGCTTTGCTGCGTTTTGCAAGGGAGGAAACCTGTTCGCCGCTTTCCGCCCCGTAATCGCTGTCCCCCGCCGTGAGCGGTTTTCCGGAATGAACAAGGAATCCGTCCTCGTCAAACTGCGGCTCGTTGGATGAGCTTTGTTTTTTGCGCCCTCTCTCGGGCTTTGTGTCGTCAAGCTTTTCGTTGTAAAGCTCGGTTTGTCGGCGGGCACGCGAAACGGCGTGAGCCTCCGCAACGCTTTCGGCAAGCTTTTTGCCCGTTTTTCGGAGGGAAAGCCCTGTGATAACAAGCAGCATGATAATATCAATGCCCGCCAGTGCAACACATCCGCCCGTGACGCCGAACAACTTTGCAAAAAGGTACGCAAGGCTTCCGCCGAAAAAACCTCCGCCGCTGCGCAGATGGCTGCCTGCGGACCATGCATGGGAAACAGTCTCTCCGAAGCTCATGGCGGGAATCGATTTTGCATATTCGGCAAGGTGAATGAACGAAAGCAGCGCGAATGCGGCAGCGGCTGCGCAAACGATCGTGCCCGTGCGGGAATTGTCCTTTCGAATTGCGATAACACAAACTCCGAGTGCCGCACAAAGCACGGGCACTGCATACATTCCGATGCCGAAAATGCCGAAAAGCAGAGGAACAATTGCCGCAATGACCCCTTGGGACGAACGGGGGGCATAGCAGAATATGCCGAGTATGATGCCGACAAGTATAAGCACGACTCCGATTATCTCGCGCTTGGTATCGGCCGAATCGGCGGATTTGCCGCTTTGCTTTTTTCCGTTTCGTGAAGCGGAAGCGGGCCGCTGTTCGCTGCGCCCTGCGGAGCCCCGTCCGGAGCGTCTCTTTGCGCCGTTTGAACCTGTTGCTGCCATTTATTTGAACCCTTTCAGAGTGATATGTGCATTTGAATGCCTGCGGTTTGAACCGGTATTCTATTATAACGCATTTCGCCGCCGAATTAAAGAGCCGTTTTCTTAAAAAAGCCGTGATTGGGACAAGTCTGAGCCGGGCTCGGGAAACGAAGCTGTATTTCCCGGGAAATAAAACTTATTCGTGGAACCGTAATCAAAAAACAGGGGCCGCCCGCATGTCTGCGGGCAGTCCCTGTCGGTAGGTTAAGTTCGATTCAACCGAACCGATTCGGTCGAGTCAAGGTTATGCGGTCATTGCCATGCGGAGGATCGTTACGGCATCGGTGATGGTAACATTGCCGTCGCCGTCAACATCGGCTGCATTCACATTGATGTTTGTAACGGTGCCCATTGCATAGCGCATTGCAAGCAGTGCATCGCTTACGGTAACGGTGCCGTCGCCGTCGGAATCGCCGGGGATCGCATTGGAATGATATTCAACATCGTCAAGATATGCACAGTCATCGTTGCGGTTGACGCTGCCGTCCTTGGTGTATTTCCACTCAAAGTTGTAGGTGCCGGAGGTGGCTGCGGTGTAGGTGTATTCCTCCCATGCAAGGCTGCCGGACTTTGAGAATACCTGAGTGTTGTTTGCGGTGAAGATGAACTTGTCGTAGTTCTGTTCACTGCTGACCTTGTAGCGGAAGGTGAGGGTTTCGCCCGCGCTCATGGTAAGACTGAGAGAGATTGCGGAGGTGCTGCTGTTCACGCCCTCGTTGCTGCTCTTTGCATAGTCATCGAGAACCGCCCAGGGATAGCTGCCCGTGCTGGTGAAGTTCAGCTCGCCGCCGGGAACGTTGAGTGCGGATTCGAGGGTGTAGAGCAGGTTAACTTCCTTGACCCATGCGCAGTCGCTGCCCGCCGCACCGCTGCCGTCCTTAACATAGCGGAAAGCAAAGGTGTGGTCGCCGCTTTCTTCGATGAGGTAATCGTACTGAGTCCAATCCGATGCGGTTGAAACTTCAAGAACAACATTTCCGTCAACAACAAACTGGAACTTATCGCCTGCGCCGCCGTCGAACTTGTAGTTGAAGCGGAAGGTAAGTCCGGAATTGATGTTTGCGGAGGTGCTGATTTCGGAGGTGCTGTTGTTCACGCCCGCATTGCCGCTCTTTGCAGCATTGCCGTCAACGGTCCAGGGATAGTTGTTGCCCTCGAACAGGAAGTTGCCGTTGCCGGTGTTGATAACGGAGCTGAGAGTTTCCTCAAGCACAACGTTGCGGATGTAGGCCTTGTCGTCGCCTGCCGCGCCGCTTGCATCCTTGCTGAATTCCCAAGTGAGAAGCACATCGCCGTGGGTGGGAATGTAGCAGGTGTAGGTCTGCCAGTTTTGGCTTCCGCTTGCGGAGAACAGCTCTTCGCCGTTTGCAAGGAAACGGAGATAGTCGTGGTTCTGTTCGCTGCTGACTTTGTATTCAAAGCTGATGCGCTGATATGCGCCGAGGGTTGCTTTTGCGCTGAGGACGGAAGTGCTGTTGTTCACGCCCGCATTGCCGCTGAATGCGCAGTTTGCATCCGCATTCCAAGGATATTCGCTTGCGGAAGTGAAGTGCAGGAAGCTGCCTTCGCCGTTGATGACATTGTCGAACTTAAGCAGGTCGGTAACGTTCAGAATACCGGTGCCGCCGCCTTCGATGCCGACGTCGATTGCCGCACCCTTGAGAGTGTTGATAACTTCGAATGCGCCCATGTTGGGGTTGAAGGTTTTAAGAAGTGCGCATGCTGCCGCAACGTGCGGAGTCGCCATGCTGGTGCCGTCCATTTCGGTGTAGCCGCCGCCCATACGGACGCTGCGGATGCCGACACCGGGAGCGGTAATGTCAACGATTTCGCCCACGTTGGAGAAATCGGCCATACGCTTGTTCCTGTCGTGTGCCGCAACGGTAACGCAGTCGGGAACGTTTGCGGGGCAGCGGGTGGAAGCGTCGGCACCGTAGTTGTTGCCTGCCGCAACGCAGTAAACGATGTCGTTGTGTGCCATGCCCTCGGCAACAACTTCAACGTATGCATTGTGGTCGTTGTCACAGGGGCCGCTGAGGCTGAGGTTTGCCGCAGCCGCGCCGTTGAGGGAAGCGTATTCCATTGCAAGAATGATCTCTGCGGAATTACCGTAACCCTCGGCATCGAGAACTTTCAGAGGCATGATTTTGACGTTGGGAAGGTTGCCGTCAATGATGGTGCCTGCGCAGTGGGAACCGTGGCCGTGGTCATCCTCGGGGTTGCTGTCGTTGTTTACAAAGTCATAACCCGGAACGGATCTGCCGACAAGATAGGGGTGATCGTTGTCGTAACCGGTGTCGATAACGGCAACAACGACTTCGGGAAGGTTTTCAACGCCGCCGGCATAGTCGAGCATCCACTCATTGTAGTTGAAAGCATCAACATAGTCCGCACCGTAGCCCCAGCTGAGGAATTCGTTCACGCCGGGTTCCTGATCCGCCTGCATGACGATATCGGGTTCGGCATACTGAACGCCCTTTACAAGCTCAAAAGCTTCGGCCGCTTTGCGCGCTTCTTCGGAAGTTCTGTACTGAATAATGTGCCAGTCATTGTAGCCGTTTACATGCGCAACGGAGCCGGTGTAGTCCAGCTCTTCGGCGCTCTTGACGATGATTCGTCCGTTTGCATAGGGGTCGGTATCCGCTGCTTTTTTGGTATATTCAGCGGAATACTTTTCGGTCATGTTGTGCAGTCTGCCGGCAAAAGCAAGCAGATCTTCGCTGCGCTTTGCGTTATCGGCAGCGGTGACGGTCTCTTCGGCAAAGCTGCCGATGGGAACGATGAGGCTGAAGCACATGATGAGCGAGAGCAGCAGTGCAGCAGTTTTCCTGAGATTCATTCGGTTTTCCTCCGTGTTATGTTTGTTGATTCGCTGCGGTGCATATCGTGTTTAAAACGCCGAAGCGAATCTGTCCGTATAATATTATCAGAAACGGGGACTGAAGTCAAGGAAAATCTATAATCTATCGAAAAATGGAAGGAATTCAATTTGAAGTACAAAAAATGACGTAATCGCCTTTGAAAATGAAAAACTGCATTTGCGCAGCAGATGCAGGCCGAAATGCCCGTATTTTGCACAAATGCAGCTTGTTAATTAACTTAATTTAACCGACGTATGCTCAAAATGCGCGTGCCGCAAGCAGCCGCCGCATCAACATCAGTGCATCGACGGAATCAACGGTGCCGTCCCCGTTCACATCACAGGCGGCGAGCAGGATTCCGGGAACACTGATGCCCATTGAGTGGCGAAGAATGCTCAGCGCGTCCGTAAGTTCAACCGCGCCGTTGCCGTCCGCATCGCCGATAAGGTAAGGCAGGCCGAAATTTGCATAGACATGAAGGTTACTCCGAACATTATCAAAGTCTTCCGACCAACCGTAAAAAACATAACCGTTGTGCACGGGCAGAGGAGGTTCAACGGCGGAAAAACCGTAGTATATGTTTTGCTGTGAAAGGACTTCGCGCGTCATTCCGTCCTTAAATGTGACTGTGTACGTGCGCAGCGGCTCAAGCTCAATCGAAAACGGGCAGACGAGGATCTCCGTAAACGTTTTGGTTCGGCTTGTGAGAGAGGAGCTTGCCGTAACAATTGCTTTAAGTTCGTAGGCATAATGCCCGGCGGCAAGGCTTCCGAAACGGAGTGCGGCGTCAACAGCCGTGCCGGATATGTCAAACCCGCCGTGAACGCCCGGCAGCACCGCGGCGGACATGAGCGTGTCCGCGTCGCCGTCCGCAAACCTGCCCTCAATGCGCGTTATGCTGTGCCGTGAAACAACGGTCTGCGTAAGCGCGAATGACCTTCCGAGAGGGAGCGTTCCCTGCGGGATCGTTTCGGACTGAATTTCGATATCATCTAAAAACCGCACAAATCCGATTTCGGTTTGCTTTACATAAAGATGCGAACCGTTAACAAACACTTGGTGCCAGCTTTGCCCGAGGGTGTTTACAAGGTCGCCTGTTACAACGAGCTTTTCGCCGGCAGAGGCGGTTGAAACGGCAACCGAGCCGAACCCTGCGCTTGCGTCGCAGGGCAGCGAGAACAGCGTTGCTCTTGATTTGACCTGAGCCTCAAGATGTGTCATTTCAAAGCTGCACCGGGAGATGTAGTCAGAATCGTTGGGATTATTGCCCGCATAGATGCACAGCCTGCTGACGTACGGATAACGGGAATCCAGCGCAACATCCGCGTTCCCCGCAACATTGTTCAGAGAGTCCATGATATAAACACGACCTTCCGCAATGCTTTTTGCATTATCAACGGCAACATAATGCCCATAGTTTTTTACAGTCAGAATAACATGCTTATCCTGCCGCACATAGCTCATTATCTTTTCCTGCATTGCGGCGGAGGAAGAATCCCCCGCGTAATACTCCATCCCTTCAAATTCAAGTCCGTCTATCATCTGCGCGGGCTTGTACCAATACAGGTTGCCGTCGTCGCTCAGGCCGCCGTTGGCGTTCAGCCAGTTAACAAGCGTTGCAACGTTGAACGTGTCGGATGTTCTGTATCCGCTTTGAATAATTATCTTTGTTACGGATGTTACAAGGCAGCCGATCTGCGCCACTGTTTTTCCGCTTGCACCCATCGGGAGCTGCCCCCAGCGCGGATCGCGCTGCGCCCATTTGCGGTAATCCTCCGCATCCTTTTCGGAAACGGCTTCGGCGTCAAAGGGCGGTTCGTCAGCAAGCTCGTCGGGAATATCGGACAATAAATAATTATCGTCAGACTTTTCGCTTTTTTCGGTGTTTGTGTCTGCAACGGAAAAACTGCCGAAAACCGACACAAAAAGCATCGAAACGGCAACAAAAATTAAAAAAAGATTGTAAAGTTTTTTGTTACTATTCATTCTTTTCTCACCTCAAGCGGATTATAGCGCAGAACGGTGCGATTTTCAAGCTTTTTGGCAAAAATTACGCGAGAAATATGAAAAAAAGCGGAGCCGCTCACGGCAGCCCCGCAGAATCAGATGCAAATTCGGCTTTTCATTCCGGTTCGGTGTTTCGGATAACGGTGATATCAGCCTTTTTCGGGTCCGTCCGAATTTTCCGGTTCGGGAGTGAAGAACTGGTGTTGATTCCATGCATTGGAATACTTTACGAATTTCCATGCGCCGTCAACGTATTGAAGCTCAACGTCAAACCCGCTTGTGTCGCTTTCGGAAATAAAGCCTTTGACGGCAACCGTGCATGTGTCCGCATCGGTGCTTTCGCCGTCCTTAAGGGTGAATGTGAAAATCTTTCCCAACCCCATCTTGTAGGTGTCGTCATAGGTCTTGTAAAAATCGCCGTCGCCCTTTGTGATATAGCCCTGGGCAACAAGATCCTCATAGCTGAGCTGAACAAGGTTCGCTCCGCTGTTTGCACAGTACTCTGTGAGATAGGAGGTAATTTCGGAAGGGAGCTTGTCAAAGCTCCAGCCCTCGATGAAAAAAGTTAAATATTCGACTTTTGAATGGTTGTCATCCTTGGGGCAAACATTGGCAATCGCCGTGAACAGAGCAGCTTCCTCGCGCGTCATATTGCTCGGCACAACAAATTCCTTTTCTTTTTTGCAGCCGGGAAGGCTCACAAGCATCAAAGCCGCAAGCAGCGCGGCAAACATAGTTTTAAAAACTCGCATTCGTTTCCTCCGTGCGTCAGATTCCCGTTTTCGTCGGGGTAAGCCGCCGATTGCTGTATGCGGGCATCGGGAACGGCAGGGCATAACCGAACCTTTTTCATAAAATGAAAATGCACTGAATCGGCATTCTTATTATAATGCCCCGTGCGGGAATATGCAAGCAGTTTTTAAAGGCGGGCGGCGGATGCCGCAACCTGCGATTCGCTCACGAATGCTTCGCGATTCTTTCCCGAATGCTTCATGTTCCTTGAATTTGCAGGCTTTCTGTGCTATACTTGCAGTGCTTCGGCAGCAAATGATTGATTCGGAGGCGGATATGGAAAAAACGGAGATAAAAAACGGAAGCGAAATTTACGGCACGGTCAGGGAGCTGCTGCGTCTGTTCGGTGCGGATTCCGTTCAAACAGTGGAATTTACGGATTCGTCGCACGGAGATTCGGATATCCGCCACAATTACCTGATTGACAGGAAGTACGTTCTGCGCATCAATTCGGCACCCGTTATGACGGACAGACGACTGGAGGAGTTGAACAGGCTGATAGAACGCTATCGCGAATTCGGAATGCATGCGCCGAAATTCCTTAAAGCGAAAGACGGCAGGTTCATTGTTGAGCGGGACGGAAACATCTGCTATCTTTCCGAGTACCTGGACGAAACCGTTGCCGACGACGTGAAGGACGGATGCCTTGAGGAGCTGCGGACTCAAAGCAGAATTTTCATTGCCAGCTTTGCCGAGAAATACAGAAACGTGGACTTGACGGACACGGTATCGATGTATTCGATATTCGACCTTTCACCCTATGATAAACTTGACGGACTTGAAATTGATGATAAGCAGGATAATTTTAATCACCTGACGGCGGACCTTCAAAAAGCGGGAGAATATGCCCTTGCCGAGAGATTGGCGCAGGAAAACGAAAGCATCCGCCGCGAATTAAAATCGTTTTACAAAGAACTTCCGCGCTGCGTTTTCCAGGGAGACGAGAATTTCTCCAACCTGTGCGTGGACGAAAACCGTCGAATTTCGGGACTGTTTGATTTTAATATGTCCGGAACGGAAGTTATCGCGAATTACCTTGCAAATGCGGCCCTGAACTTTTTCTATACCGATGAGATAATGCAGAGCCGCAGTGCGGACGAGATTTATCGGATGCTTACAAAAGCATACGCCGAAAGCACGGAGCTTATCTATAAATATTATAATTTTACGCCGCAGGAGTTTCGCGCCTATCGACTGTATTCAAAAATCGCTATGTACTCCGCCTACTGGAACACATCCGCTTTTTCGGAGTATTTGGCGCAGGAACAGTGCGCGGAGAAAGTCGTTCGGCTTCTGTGGAAAATCGCGGAGGAGGATTTTCGCGCCTGACTGCGGGACGAAAGAAATGCGGTGACAAATCGGCAAAAACACAGGTTCGCTTGGAATTAATCCTCCCCTTCAACATCCGTCACAACGCCGTTTTCAATCGTGAAAACGAATTTTTCCGCACGGACAAGCCCGCCTGCATCGGTTTTTATTGCACCGACGATGATTTTTTCGGCGGTTGAATTATCATATGCGGTGGGTTCGCAGAACCCCGACGGGGCAATTCTTTCGTCCGCAAAGCTCCCGAAAAAATCGCAAAGCTCCGCAAACGAGAGCGTTTCGGCAAGCTCGCGGGACAGCAGAGCATCGGCCTCATCCTCCCTGCCGAGCCGAACGGCCTGCATCAATGCAAGTGCGGTTTCCTGCGGGGAGTTCGGCATATGCGCCCGGTTTGTGAAAAAGCCCGTTTCCGGCGGCAATTCGCGCAGTGAACCGCCGAAAAACTCATACCTTGTTCGCTTTTCATGTCCCAAAACGGTTCCGAGCGGCTCAATTGCGGTGAGGTATCCGTTTTCAATGCGGCAGATTTCCCCGGCAAGAGCGGCGGCAACCTCGATTTTGTCGTTCAGAGCAACAAGTTTTTCACATCGGCAGCCGGATTTAAAACCGAGCACGGGCGTTTCGGCTTCCGAATTTTCGCATCGGCGGCAGCCCGAGGCATGAATAACGAGCAGCCTTTCCCTTCCGACGTCCAAAACATGCGCTTTCCCGTCCGTGCCGCCGCAAACATACCAGCTTCGTTCCTGCCCGCTTTCTTCAACGGAGATTCTTAGGCCGCCGTCACGAAACAGCGCAACCCTCCGCTGCCTGCCGTTTCCTGTCGGAAAATCAACGCTCCCGAGCCGTGCGGGTTCGGGCTCCGAGAGGTTTTTTTCGTTCAGCAATACGCACAGCTCAAAACAGCCCGCATCCCAGTGTATGCACTGAGCCGCGTCGTCGGTGAGCCTGCCGTCTCCGTCGATTTTTAATACCGCAATTTCCGAATCGGTTTCGGCGGGAAGCACGGCTGCGATGAAAGACGGCACCGCCCCTCCGCCCTCATCAACGGTCGGAATATCAAAAACTTCTCCGCAAACTCCGGAGCGAAAAAAGCCGCTGCCGGCGACAAACACCATTGCTGCGGCGGAACGAAGTTTCCCCGCCGTTTTTTCGGTTCGGTCCGCGCTCTCCGCTCCGCTGCGGGCATAAGCGTTAACAACAAGTTTCATCCTGTTCCCTCAAATCCTGTTCCCTTAAATCTTGTTCTCGTAAATCGGAAGTATTTCGAAAATTTCTGCATGTTTTGCGGATTCCCGATGCCGGTTCAAAAACTCCGAACATATGTTTCCGCTCGAAAATACGATTGGTTAAAGTTTTTCATGCGAAAAAACAATCGTTCGAAGCATCGCATTCACAACGGCAGATAATAAACAGTATGCCGCATTGCGCGGTTTATCGCTGCTTTTTTCGCATTTTGCAAAAAGTTTGAATGTTTTTCAGCGTATTGTTATTTCACCCGTTTTTTGTTATAATCCATAATGCAGAGGTGTGCGCCCGAGCAGCACATGCCGCTGCGGACACTGATTCTCGATTCAACAGGGTGAACACATTGGAAAAGACCGAACAAAAAAGCGGCGGACGCGGTCCGGCAGGCATTGTAAAACGTATTTTCGGCAGTTTCCGGGACGGCTCGGCAGAGGAGTTCTTTTCGGATATGCGCTGGATTTTCGGTTACACAAAAAAATACAAATGGTTTGTTGTTATTCAGATACTGTTCGGCGTGCTCAGTGCATCACTGAGCCTTGTTTCCGCAATCATCAGCAAGTACGCAATAGATATTGTTATAAACAGAAAAATCGGCTCACTCTGGCTGCTTATCGCTGCTGTTGCGGCAAGTGCGGTTGCGGGGCTTGTGTTTTCAAGCCTTCAGTCGCGTGTTTCCGCAAAAATTGCTCTTCGGGTGAACAACGATATGCGGGCGGAACTTTTCGACAAACTTATGCGGGCGGACTGGCAGAGCGTTAAAAAATTTCAGAGCGGCGACATTCTGAACCGCTTAAACGGGGACACGCAAACGGCGGCTTCAATTGCAATAAGCTGGATTCCCTCCGTCATTGTAACGGGCTTTTCTTTCGCGTCTTCGTTCGTCACGATTCTGTTTTACAACGTGCCCATGGCATTTATTGCTTTGCTCAGCGCACCGTTTCTTGTTGTCGTCAGCCGCGGGTTAATGAAAAAATCCCGCCTTTTTCACCGCCTTGTGCTTGAAAAGGAAAGCGCGCTCATGAGCTTTGAAACGGAGACTTTCTGCAATTACGACACGGTCAAGAGTCTCGGCGCGGCCGAAGCCTACGGCGAGCGATTCCGATGCAAGCAGGAGGAGTGCAAAACGGCAAGCCTTGACAACAACCTTTTCCTTATCCGCGCAAACATCCTGCTCACGGTCTCATCATATATCGTTTCGTTTGCAACCTTCGGATACTGTCTGAGCCTTATTTGGCACGGCGCAATATCATATGGAACGATGACATTCTTCCTTCAGCAGAGAGCGCGTATCACGGCGGGTTTTTCTTCATTCATAAAGCTTGTTCCGCAGCTTTTGAACAGTGCAGTTTCCGCGCACCGCGTCCGCGAGCTTTCGGATCTTCCGCCGGAGCCGCAGGCCGAAACTCCCGAACAGGCTGCGGAACTTGCCTCCCGCCCGCTCAGCCTTCGCCTGACGAACATAGATTTTCGTTACTCCGATGATGCGGCTGTCAAACCCGTGCTGACACGCAGCTCTTTTTCGGCGGAACCGGGCGAGATAATAGCCGTTATCGGCGCAAGCGGACAGGGAAAAACAACGCTGCTTCGGCTGATTCTCGGGCTTATTCGACCTGAAGGCGGGCTTGCGGAGCTTGTGGATGACAGCGGCAGGGCTCACACCGTTTCGGCCGAACATCGCAGGCTGTTTTCCTATGTTCCGCAGGGCAACACGGTTTTTTCGGGAACGATTGCGGAAAATCTTCGCATTGTCCGCCCGGAAGCATCCGACGAGGAATTGACGGCTGCACTGGATGCCGCATGTGCGCTCCGCTTTGTAACAAGAATGGGGGGCATAGATGCCTGCATTTGGGAAAAGGGACACGGCATAAGCGAGGGACAGGCGCAGCGGCTTGCCATTGCAAGAGCAATTCTGCGCGATGCACCGATACTGCTGCTTGATGAGGCAACCAGCGGACTGGATATTGAGACGGAGCAGCTGATAATCCGCAATATAATTGCAAAAGGAAGCAGCTTCAACCGCAGCTGCGGAGCAAAAAAGACCTGCATTGTTGCAACTCACCGCCCGAGCATACTTGCCCTTTGCGACAAAATCTTCCGCGTGCAGGATGCAAAAATAACGCTTGTTTCCGCAGAGGAAGCGGAAAACTACTTCAAAGGCGCGCAGTGACGCCCGCACGGGTTTATGCGGTGTTCGTTTAAATATTATACTTTGCACGAAAAATATTGAACAGGAAATAACAACATGAAAAAACATTTGTCTTCGGCACCTTCAATCAGAGTTCGCCGCCGCAGGGGTCACGCGCCCTCCGAAAGAAAAACGGCAATTGCAGCGATTCTTGTAATTTGCGCCGTTATAATCGCCGTTTCGGCCGCGTTGTGCTGCAAGGCGGGGTTTCCCGCATGTTCGGCGCAGCGCACTCCCCCGCCGCAGAACACATTCGTGCCGACGTCAGCTTCACTTTCGACGGCAACTCCGGAGCCAACGTCAGCTCCGCTCCCAACGGCAGCTCCGCTCCCGACGGCAACTCCCGCACCGTATACTTTCGTTTCCGTAAGCGTTTCCGATGCGGAGGAGGGTCAGCTTGCACTCGTAAATTTTGAGCATGGTTTCCCCGCAGCGGATTCAACCGATGTTGTTCCGGTAACCGCCGCAGGTTCGCTTTTGACCGAACGCAATGATTTAAGTCTTGCTCAACCTGCACTTTCCGCGCTCTCCGCACTTGCGGAAGCTTTTTCGGAGCAGACGGGCGGCGACAGGCTGCTGCTCACAAGCGCGTATCGAACTCTTGAATATCAACAGGGGGTTTACGATGATTATGCTGCGGCCTACGGTCAGGCAGCGGCGGATGCCTATGTTGCCGCCCCCGGAACGAGCGAACACCACACGGGGCTTGCGGCCGACCTTTCGTCAATGTCAAAGGACGGCGAACGCGTGACGCTTCCGAATCACCCGCAGTTTGAATGGCTGAAGGCGCATTGTGCGGATTACGGTTTCATCCTTCGCTATCCGCCGGAAAAGGAGAACATAACGCATGTTGCATATGAACCGTGGCATTTTCGCTATATCGGCAAGGAAAACGCGGCAGCGGTCCGCGCTCTCGGCATAACATACGAGGAGTACATCGAATATCTCCGCGGCTTCACCCCGGAGACGAAATTGCTGCATGTTCCGAGTCTTTCAGCCGCAAAGCCCGAGGATCTCGGTTCGGCGGAGTTTTCCGCTCTTCCCGATTCCGGATACGTCATATACTTTGTTCCGACGGACGAAAACGCAGGCACGGAAAGCGTGAATATTCCCGTGCCCGCACAGTGCAGGAGTTATTTTATTTCCGGTTCGAATGACGGCGGGTTCATTGTGACGGCGGAACTGTAAGCAAATGCGGGTTCGGCAATTCACTGCATGAAAAAACTGATTTAAAGAGAAATCGGTTTAAGGAAAGAATTTGAAGACTTCGCCGCCGGTCGTGCGGAATCCGAAAATGCCCTCGGCAAAATCCGTGCCGAGGGCATTAATGTTGTGTTTGAACGGTTTTGTTTAACGGAAGAAAGTGTTTTATTCTTCTCCCTGTTTGTAAATCGGCATGTCAAGCAGCATATCGAACACGGGTTTCAGCTTTTCCGAATTCCCGCTTGTGTGGAATGCGACTTTGCCGCAGCCCGTGAAATTGCCGAGATTGCTTTGCTCAAGCACCCTTCCGAGCTGCCGAACGGTTGCCGAATTGCCGTCAAACAGGCGGCATTCCCCGCAGAAGTGTTTTTTGAAATATCTTTCAACGGCGCGGGCAATAAAAATGTAGTGAGTACAGCCGAGAACAATGCCGTCCGCTTTCATGCCGTGATACGGTGCAAGATATGCGTCAAAAATGTCGTCAAACGCATCATCGGCAACGATCCCGTTTTCAATTCGCGCAACAATGCCGCTTATGCCGAAATTCAGCACGCGCTGCGGGTCGGGCATTCGTTCCTGAAGCGCCCGATACCTTGCAAGCCGCGTTGTTGCGGCGGTGGCAAGCATGAAGATTTTGCCGTCCCCGGGAATTTCGCAGGCGGGCTTTATTGCGGGTTCAACGCTTATGACGGGAACGTCAAGTCTTTTTCTGAGAACGTTTATGGAGGCACTCGTTGCCGTGTTGCAGGCGATAACAAGCGCTTTAACGCCCAATTGCAGCAGAAAATCAGCGGAATTCTCGCTCAGGGCAAGAATCTCTTCCTCTGTTCTGTCGCCGTAGGGAGCGTTAAGGTTGTCCCCGTAGTATATAAAATTTTCCGTCGGTAAAAGCATCCTTGCGTCACGCAGCAGACTCACGCCGCCCATGCCCGAATCAAAAATGCCGATTGGTCTTGCATCCATGCAATTATACGCTTTCGTTGTTTATAATGTTGTTTTTATAAGTTCAGCGAAACCTCGCTGTTCCTCATCCGCAAGGGAAAGGAAAATTGCAGCGGCAAGCATGTCCGCCGCGCCGCCGCAGCTTATGCCGCGCCGAATAAGCTCATCGTCAAAATCAAGAAGCTCCGCCTCCGTCAGCATTGTTCGCTTTGAAAGCAGGAACGCGGCACGCTGTTTAACAAACCGTGCGCCCGCATCGCCGCCGCGCTTGAGCGCGTTGTTATCCTCCAGCTCGGCCATGATGCCCAGAAGAGCAAATGCCCACGAATCGACGGAACCCTGTCCGTTTGATTCGATATTATACTCTTCATGCAGGGATTTTGCAACAATTGCAAGCGGAAACCCCGCTTTTGCCTGCTCGATCGCGCCGCCGACGCCGTATTTGCGCCGCACAATTGCGCCGTTGGAACCCGAATTGCGTTCGTAATCAAATGCTTCGGCAAGTTTTCCCGCAAGCTTTGCAATGCGCTCGCCGGCATTTTCCCGCAAAGGCAAATGCCCTTCCGCACCCGCTGCCGAAAGCGCAGCCGCGCACACCGAAAGCCCGAGAGAGAATATCGCACCGCGATGCGTATTTACCCCGCCGGTTGCCGCGAGCATTGCTTTTTCGGCAAGGATGCCTGTTTGCTTAAGGCAGGATACCGCGCCGTTCGGAAGAATGCTTCCGCCGAACGCTGCACCGCCGGAAAAATCGCCGGAGAACCCGGAAGCCGCAGTGCAAACGGCGTCAAGCGCAATTTTTGCCATCTGCGCAAAAAAAGGTTGGACAGTTTCCGTGCTGAGCTCAAACAGTGCGGCATCCATATCGTCGTTTGCGCCGCTGTTGTTTTCGTCGACAAGTCCGGGTTTCGGTGTTGTGTGAACCTCGCGGATAAGTGCCTGCGCCGCAAGTTCGGAATAATGCTGCGCTGCCGCCTTTTTCAGAAGTTCCGCCGTCGCCTTTCGGAGCTCCTCCGCCGAATGTGTTCTGCTGCGCGCACATGCCGCAGCGGGCTGTTCGCAGATTAAGCATTTTCGCGGCACATTGCGGGAGAGCTTCAGCCCGTCCGTGCCGATGACATCGATATCAAACAGCCGCCCTTCGGGAAATTCCTTTTCAATGCTTTCCGCTTGTTTTTTCAGGCTTTCTGCCGCTGCGTCAACCGCAAGCATCGCTTCAATTCCGGTTTTTTCGTTCGTGAAGGCGAACCCGCGTATTTTGCCCTTAAAACTGTTTGCGGCGGCGTTCAGCGCGCGGAAGAACGCCCAATCGATGAGCGCACCGCGCTTGACGGGGCCGGCAATATTCATGTTTATGCAAACAAGGGGCAGCCCGCAGCGGGCAAGCATGTCTTGCTGCTCCGCCGCACGCTTTTCGCGCCGTTCCGCCATTTCAAAAACGCCGACATTGTTCATTTGATTCTCTCTGCTCATTGCTGCTCACGGATTGCTTTGGCCTGCATCGAAGTTGCCGACAACGGTGCTTGAACCGTCTTTAAAGGTGATAAGCGTGAACCTTTCGCCCGCAGAAACGGCTGCAACATTGTGAAAACCGGAGACATTGCATTCGCCGAAAGTGTTGCTGCCGCAGGCAACAAGTGTTCCGTCGCTCTTAAGCCCGACGGTGTGATATGCACCGGCTGCAATCATTGTCAAATCTTCCCATTCGGAAACATTGCACTGCCCGGAGTTGTTCGCACCGCACGCAAGCGCGGTTCCGTCGCTTTTAAGCCCCACGGCGTGCATATAACCCGCGCTGACGGCGGCGACGCCGCGCCATTCGGAAACATTGCATTGCCCGCTGCTGTTATCACCGATTGCAATGACGCGTCCGGAGCTCAGAACGCCGTAGCTCGTGTTGTTTCCGGCTGCAATGTAAACCACGCCCGCCCAAGTTTCCGTTATGCGCTGCCCGTAATAGTTCCAGCCGCAGCCGACAACCGTTCCGTCACTTCGCAGCCCGAGCGAGTGGTTCAGTCCGCAGGCGACCTGAACGATATTGGTCCACGAACCAACGCCGGTGCGGTCATAGGAAGATTTTCCGGTAGCCGCAACGGTGCCGTTCGCCCGCAGCCCGAGAATGAAGTTTTCCCTTCCGACAGCGATCGAACGTATCCCGCTCCACGAGACCGTTTCGCCTTTCCAGCCGGAACCCGTGAGCGAAACGGTTCCGTCAAGATTCCGCAGCGCATAAAAATCCTTGCCGCCCGCCGCAGGGGTGCTTTGCAGCATCTTCAGAATTTCCGCAATCATATCCGCCGATTGTTCATAGCCTTCGGACACGGAATTGAGCAGGGTCAAAGCTTCGAGATAATTGTCCTTTTGATACGCTTCAACCGCCTTTTCGTATCGCGCCGCATCACGCTCGGCAATAACTTCATCCGGCGAAAAACCGTCGCTCATTGAATAACATTCGGTTGCAATCTCGTATTTGCCCGCTTCCATTGCCCGCTGCCCCGCGCTTTCCCACGCGGAATTTATCTTTTGCAGCATGTCGGCAAGCGCATCGTCAGAGCAATTGTTTTTTGCGCCGTTGAAACATTTGTATGCCGATTCAATTTCGAAATTTTGAAGGAGGTTTTCGCCCTGAGTTATATAAATTCGGCATATGTTTGACTTTGATTCATCGGAACAGAGCGAAAAACAGCGCATTGCCTGCGGCATTTCACCCGCACTCAGAAAACTTTCCGCCGCTGCAATGCGAACTTCATCGGTTCGCGCCGCAAAACCTGCTTTGTCCGTTATGCTGTCAAAGCAGATTTCCGCACGGTTGTAGTCGCCCGCCGCATACGCATTTTTCCCCAGTTCAAAAAAGCATTCGTCCTGCCTGAGCTGCTCCGCTTCGGGCATTCCCGCGCTTTTGAAACAGGCATATGCCGTTTCGGCATCTCCGCGTGCAAGCGCAGCTTCACCGGCAGAACACCACGCATCAGCCGCTTTCTGCGCCGAATCACGCTTCCCGCCCAATGCGGAAAACTGCATCGCCGCACGCAAATAATCCCCGCTTTCATAAAGGGACTGTGCCTCGTTGTATTTCACAACGGGTTCAACAAACCGCGGATAAGCAAACAACACAAATGTGCCCGCCGCTGCGATGAGCAAAACGGCAATGCACAGTATGTTTCGGATTTTTTTCAGGTTCATATAAAAATACCGCCCTTTTCATTGGTTTGGAACGGGAAGACGAAAATCGGAAACCGCGGGTTCGGTATCGGCGGCCGAAACGTGCATTCGGGCAGAATTTCTGACTTATGACTTCCGATGACTTCTGATTTCCGGCTCCTGATTCTCGGCTCTTATGTATTCCATGGTTGTTTCCGGCACGATTTTTGACACAAGCTCCAAATTGCCCTCGGCCATTGCCTTTCGAACAAGGCTTGCGCTGATTCCGCCGATTCGGGGTATTTCAATGACTTCGACTCCGTATTTCGGCAGAATCTGTTTCATGCGTTCGTTATATGCGCGTGTCACGGCGCAAAACGGCTCCGTGCCGACAAAACGCTTTGTTATGCCGAGAGCGGGTGCGATTGCGGAGCCGAAAAGCGCCAGATCAAGATCGGCATTGATGCGCCCGGCATCGGCTTTGTCTTTTATAAAGTACGTCGGGAAGGTTGAGTGCGAAATGATATAGTCCCCGCTCCGGTGCAGGAGAAGATTCTTTATGTGTTTCGTGCCTTTTTTGACAAGTTCGAACCTTGCTTCGGCGGAGAATTCCGCATTTTCCGCGCTGTTTTCGCTGAGGATGAAAACGTGAAGGGAATCAACCTGCGCCGCCGCCGTTTCCATCAGATATTTGTGCCCGAGGGTGAAGGGGTTGCAGTTGGCAACGATCGCACCCTGAACCCCCCGCCCTTTTTCAAGTGAGTCAAGGTAGTTCTTCAACCCGCTTCGGCTGTTTTCCATATAAATCGCGCCGTCGGTCGCTGCAAGGCGGAAAAAGCCAAGGCTGCGGAACAGGTATTCGTTCTGCGGCTTTGTGAAAAGGAAGAGTTTTCGCCGTCCGCATGTGTATGCATGGCGCACAAGTTCGGAAACTATGCTTGCCGCGCCCCCTTCGCCCTGCATGGCTTCGGACACGGCAATGTATTTCAGCACGCTGCCGCAGAGTGAGCCGGTGCCGACTACGGCATCGGTCTCATCGTCAAGAAGCAGCACGGTGTATTCGGCTCCGCCTTCATAGGTAAGCCCTGCGGCAGAAAGAAATTCACAAAGGCTTTCAAGCCTTGTTCCGCTTATGTTCGGTATTGTCATCATCGAAAAACTCACGGTAATGCTCCTTTCCGCCGCTCGGATAATGTTTCTGAATTTAAACGCGCAATGCGCTTATTCCGTAAATTTATAATCGGTGCTGTTTGCCGCACGGTAAGCCGCTGCCTGCGTGCGCGCTTCAACGGTGCAATCCAATGCGCCCTTGTCAACTGCGCTTACATATGCGCTTTCAACGCCCATTGCGGCAAGAGTTTCACGGATGACCTGCTCGATCCTGTCGCCGTATTGCTGTTTAACATCGCTCTCGAGTGACAGTTCGATTCCGCTCGTTTCCTTCGGTTCGATTCGAACGATAATATCGCTTGATTCCATCGTTCCCGCAACACCTGTTGTGATAATTTTCATAATTATTGCCGTGGCTTTTGCAAAGGCAAAAGCTTCCTTTCGTTTTCTTTTCGGTTGATTGTCTTTATTCTGAATGCCCGAATTTCGGTCATGACTTAATCGAGTTGAATTTGCCCGCAAGGCTGCTCAGTTTTGCTGCAAGGCTGTCATCCTCGGCCGCTGCCGCGGGCTGCCCGTCGGCCGTGCCTGCGCCGCTTTGGAATCCGCCGGATTCCTTGGAGAACTTGTGTCCGTGGCGGTAAAGCCGCCTGTTGTCAAGCGCCCACTGCCTGTCCGTGAATTCTCCGGTGTTCACCGCCGAAAGGGCGTCAAACATTTCAAACAGCCGCGCGTCAAGCGTGTCGATTGCGGAAACGATCTCAGCCTCGGGGAACATCGGCATCTGCGGGGAACCGTATTCGGGAACTCCGTGGTGCGAAAGCATGATATGTTCGAGCAGCATTGCGGTTTCCCGCGGGATATTGAGCTTTTTTGCCGCATTGTTTATCATTGCCATGCCCATTGAAATATGTCCGAGAAGCTGCCCCTCCGTTGTGTACGCCGTTGCAAGCCCGACGGTGCCGACTTCAAGCTCCTGTGTTTTTGCAATGTCATGCAAAATGACGCCTGCGTAAACAAGGTCGCTGCAAAGTTCCGGATAAATTGCGCCGTAAACCGAAACGACCTGCTTTGCCGTGTCGAGCATGGTTGAAGTGTGGTACATAAGCCCGCCCCTGTGTGCATGATGCAGCTTCAGCGCGGCGGGATAGTACAGCATACGTTCGCGGTTCTCCGTAAGAAGATACTGCGTGAGCTTTGCAATGTCGGCATCGGCAAAACTACCCGCAAATTCGAACAGGTTGTCAAATATTTTTTCGCCGTCTATCGGTGCGGAAGCAACGATTGAGGACATATCAACATGATCGGCTTCCGTTATGTGGCGGATTCGGTCGATTTTGAGCTGTTCCGTGTCTTTATACAGGTTTATTGTTCCGCGAACCTTGATGACCTCTCCGGCGGAATACATTCCGTGGACGGCGCTTTGATAGTCCCAAAGCTTTGCGTTGATTTCCCCGTCCGCATCCGCAAGCATAATATCAAGATATTCCGCACCTTTCACGTTCACCTTAAGCTGAAGGCTTTTAATGAAGCAAAAACCCTCCACTTGGTTTGATGCATGATTGATGACGTTGGACAGCATTCTCATCTTTCCCATTTCAGTGCCTCTTTCGTAGATTATCAGTCGTTAGTTATACAGTCGTTGGTTATATTTGGTAAAATTTCGGTAAGGCCGTTAAATTCCGTTCCGCCGTGCGACGCGGAAAGCTCATTTGGCTCTGTAGGATTTGCATGCGGTTATCCGCATGCTGTTTTCGCTGTCCGCACTTGCAGCCGTAAGCTCGATTTTTCCGGCGTAAGCACCGTTTTCGGTGAGCTGAACCGTAACGACCCGATTGCCGGCATCGTCCGATTCAACGCCGACGATTTCAGCCGCAATGTCAAGGTCTTTGCCGACCATGAAATAATATTTACCGTCGCGGTAGTAGAAATTGAGCTTTGTTGACGGGCGGGAAGAACGCGTTCCGAGCTTGACTCCGAAAAGCATTTTTACGATATCGTCAACTTTTTGACCGTCAACGGAGCGATAGCCGCTGTTGTCGGCAGCGGTTGTTTCAAGGCTGTCGCCGTAGGCATAAACATAGAAGGCAAATTCCTCAAGCTGACGGAAGGATATTGCGTTATCCTTTGAGTTGTAGTCAAAGTCCAACAAATAGAATGCCCTTGCCGCATCACACAGCACGGTGCGCTGTTCGGCCGTGAATCCGTTTTCATCCGCTTTGTTGTTGTCGTTGTTTTTACAGCCGGCAAAAGCAAAGGCTGCAAAAAGAACTGCAAAGAGAATCGCCTGGATCTTGATAATTGTTTTCCTGCCGTTGTTCATAGTATTCCGTTTTTCCTTTTTATGTCATATTGCGGAATCGGCGGCAGCCTTTGCAAACGTCCGTGAATTGCTTCGGCAGCTGTCGATGATTTCCCTGCACCTATTTTATCATATTTGCCGTGCTTTCGCAACTTTTGAAATGTTTGTGCGCTTTCGGTACGTGTTTTGGAGCCGTCGGGACGCGGTTTGCGCCGCGATTTGCAAAACACGGCAGCAAAAGCGGCAAACAGAGGGAGATGAAAATGGCAGTTCAATATGGAGATAACATTTTGCCGGATTTGAAACCGTTCCTTGATGAGAATCTTCGGCTGACGGCGATTCCCGCAAAAAACAAAAAGAAGCTTTCGGCTCTTTATTACCTTGCGGGAAAAATTGAACCGAACCGTGATTATACGGAACCCGAAATCAATGACATTCTTGATGATTTGATTCCGCTGCCGAACCGAACAGAGAATTATTTCACACGAAGTTTTTTTGAAAGCATACGGATGAACTCATCAACCGCCGCTTTGTTTGCCCTGTAATAAACCCGGTTGCCCTCAAAGGACGAAATAACCAATCCGCATTTTTGCAGCTTGCTCATGTGATGTGAAATCGTGTTCGGTGAAAGCTTCAGTTTTTCCGCAAGCTCAAGCCCGTAAGCCTGTTCGCCGCAAAGCAGCTGCATGATTTTCATTCGGTTTTTGTCCGCAAGGATTCGAAACGCTTCGTCGTAATCCATTTTTTCGATGCCGCGCAGCGGAAGCCTGCCGATGGCACGAACACCGAGCCCGACATAATAAACGGTGCGGGTGCCGTCGGATTCGCCGGTGTGAACGGTGAAACTGTTGCTCCCGATAACGGTCGGATAAACCCTTCCGTCTTTTGAGTCGGTGTCAACGCCGTTTTCATCCTCAATCACTTCGATTATGTCTGAAATATCGGAGTAATCATGTTCAAAATCCTTCAGCGCATATGCATAAAGCTGCGGGTTTGCTTCAATAAGCCCGACTGCGGAACGCAGAGAGTTGCAAATCAAGCGCACATATTGCTCATAGTGTTGAAGAACGAAAAGAATCTTCCACCGAGAATCGTTTGTGAGCGGCAGACCCTCCAGCACGGAAAGCAGGCCGTTGTAGGAATGGGCTTCCGCAGCGGCATGGATATTGGCCGAAGTCAGGTTCATTGTTATGTTGCTGATTGCCTGCGGCTGTGTCTGCGAGAGCAGCAATTGCTCAGCCTCGTCAATATTTCGTATCTCGCTTCTCAATGCCCTGTCAGTCAGAAGAGCGGCGATGCATGTGTTAAGGCTGTCCGCACCTTCGATGCACGGAATATCGCCGAAAAGCTCTTCTGCGCATGACGGCATAACAATGTTTTCGTCGAGAAATCTTTCCAACACCATTGCGGGTTGCATTATCGCCTCTGCCTGTTCCGCCGTCACTTCGCGGTTTCGAATGATATTATCGATTTTCTGCCGGATGCAGGTGTTGTTAGCTTTCAAGTAAAAATACTTTATTGCTTCGAGTATTGGATTTATAACAGCAAATGCTTTCATTAATAATTATTCTCCGAAAAAATTTTGATCCGCGCCGCATACGCTCCGCGGGGAACGCTCACTGTTCGTCCTTTGTTTTCAACTTTTCCGCAAGACGGCGGATGAATTCATCCACAACTTCTTCATTTGTTTTGTAATAGACCTTGCAGCCCTCAAGTGTTGAGGTCGTGAGCCCGCTTTTTTGCAGTTTGTTCATGTGGTGCGATACGGTGTTGGGTGAAAGTCCGAGCATGTCGGCAAGCTCCTGCCCGTAGGATTTTCCCGCACTCAGCTGCTGCATTATTTTCATGCGGTTTTTGTCGGCAAGCGTGCGCAGAATCTCGTCGCAGTCGATGGAAAGCCTTTCGCGATAGGGAACATGCATCATCGGACGGACGCCGACGCCGACGTAATATGCCATAAATTCCGAATCGGCGGGGTCGGCAACGGTGAAGAAGTTCCCGTTGCCGATTATCAGCGGATAAACAACGCCCCTGCCTGTTATGAAGTCAATATGAAACCTGCCGCAAATATACTTTAGAATATCGGTAATATCCGCATAATCGCGGCTGAAATTCCGAAGAACATCCGAATAAACCGCGGAATTGTCCGCAATCAGCTTTACTGCGGGGCGGACGGTTTCGCAAATATCGCAGACATATTCGTTGTAATGTTTATAAATCTTTATTATTCGCCAACGGGATTCCTCCGTCAGCGGAAGCTGTTCGAGAAGTTCAAGCAGCCCGTCGAGAGTCGGTTCGAAATCATTCAGCGAAACATTGAATGTGGTAAGCTCTTTCATGATACCGGAGAGCCTTTGCTCATCCGTTTGGGCAAGCATGGCGGATTTTACTTCATCCAAACTTGTGAAACTTCGGCGGAACGAGTTCAAAAAGACGAGTATTGCAGGGCAGGTGCTCGTGGCGTCGCTCCCGTCCGTGAATTTAAAATAGCCGAAAAACTCCGAAATTCGTTCGGGCAGAACAATACCCTCATCAAGAAGTTTTTCAAGCTCAAATGCGGGCCCGAAAAAATCGGTTACCTCGCCCGCAGTGGTGATGCGCTTTTTCAGCACACGGTCAAGCACCTGAGCCTGGGTTTCACCGTTTGCTTTCATTTTAAAATAATAGATTGCCTCAAGCAGCGGATTCACGACGGCATAAGCGTTCATAACAAAAACCTCCCGACTTGTCGATCTTATCTGTCAAAGGATCACTGAGCAGCCGTGCTTTCGGCAGACACGTTTCGGAAAACGGCAGATTTTTCCGTGCGTTTGCCGGATCGTTCGTCGGACAGCAACTTTGAATCATTATTGAATATTATCGAAAAAAACCGAACAACCTGCTGCCGTTCGGCAAAAAACATTGACCGTCTGCCTGCTTTGCGAAAAAACGAAACCAACGGACAATTATTAGTATGCAATTTTTTTTGCCGGTTGTCAATAGCAAAAGGCAATGTTTAACATATTTATGGAATAAAGTATGCGATGACTATTGACTACAGGCGATTTTCGTGCTATGATACTGAATATACAGAGGCGGAAGGTTGTTTCCGTACATTTTCACCGAACAAAGCTTACGCCCTGCAACAACAAACATGGAGGAAGAGTATGAAAACAATGAAGAAGCTGCTTGCAGCAATGCTCGCAATTGCAATGCTCCTTACCTGTGCGGCATTTAATCCCTTGACCGCAACGGCTGAAGGTGCAGCAACCGACAGCAGCGAAACGACCCGCTATTGCGGAAATGATGACTATCCCGCAAAGTCTCTCGGCGGAAACTATTCGGGAATGCCGCTGAATATCGACAAAAAGTCTGATGATTCAACAAAGGCTGCATCGCGCGGCGGTCAGACGATTCTGGCATATGCCCGCAACAAGTACACGTCGGACGGCAGCTACCTGCCCTATGCGGCATGGGTAACTTTCAACACCGAGGATCCCGCAGGCAGCTTCACCGAGCTTTCCCGCGGCGGCGTTGAATTCTATGAAGCTGCATACGACGGCGAACTTATTTACGGTTTGGATACCGACAACAATTTCTATTCCGTAAACCCCGAAACCTTTGAATCCACACTTATCGGCAGCATTTCCGACACTGCGAATTCAATGACCTATGACTGGGAACACGACACTTTCTACATTGTCAACGGCAATCTTCAGATCCGTGAGCTCCGCAAGGACGGTTCCCTCGGCTCCGCAATCACGCCCGCAAACGTTGTTTGCATTGCCCCCGTCACCTATGTCGGCAACGGCGAATTCCTGAGCCTTGACTTCAACACCCGCAACTACGTTCGCATTGCGGCGGACGGCAGCACCACTCAGCTTGCCCATTCCGACGGGCTTCAGGGCTGGTCCTCCTCCATGGTTTACAACCGCGAGGACGGCAAGTGCTACATCTGCTACACCAACATGCAGAACGGTGACGATACTTCCAGTGTCGGCTTCTGGGGCAAGCTTTTCGCAATCGACCCCGTGACCGGTGAAGGCGAATACCGCGGCTTTATCGGCGAGGATTACGGCACCTACGTAAACGGCATGTGCTTTATCGATATGGGCGGCGGCGAAGAACCGCAGGCAACCCTTGACGAAGCGATGAACCTTGTTGAAAACAGGCATCATTTCGTGACCGAAGGCGAATATCCCTGGGTTCCCGTTGTGTTCAACGATGAACTCTGCGGCGCAAGCGGCAACCAGGATCATGTCGGCACGACAAGCACCGTTTCCGCCACCGTTCAGCTCAATGCGGGCGATGTAATGCGCTTTGACTGGGCTGTCAGCTGCCGTGAAGATTTCGAACGCTTAACCTTCTCCGTGAACGGCACCGAAGTTGCTGCAATCTCCGGACAAAGCACCGATTTTGTGCCCTATAACTATGTTGCCGAAGCAGCAGGTGAATACACCTTCAGCTGGACTTATCACAAGGAGACCATGTGGACCGAAGGTCAGGATCGCGGCTATGTTAAAAATGTTTACGCCGGCGCACCCCTTCCGGATGAAAGCGTTGAGTTCGCACCCGATGCCGTGACCGTCCGCAAGGGTCTCACCGCTCAGCTCAGCTGGACGGTTGCTCCCTACTATGCTTTCGATCAGTCCGTGACACTTACAAGCTCCGATGCAAGCGTTGCTTTCGTTGATGCAAACGGCGTTGTACGCGGCGTTAACGAGGGCACCGCAGTCATCACCGCAACAACGGCACAGGGTCATACCGACACCTGCACCGTAACGGTTATTGCGCCCGTTCCGCATACGAAGATTTATGCTTACCAGACTCAAACAACGAACCTGATCTCCTTCTTTACGGATGATTCCGCCCACGTTCAGCAGCTTGGTGCATTCCCCGCTGACACTTACGCAATGACTTATGCGCACGGCGTTGTATACGGCATCGACAGTGAGAACAATTTCTTCACAAGCACGCCCGGTTCAACTCAGCGCACAATCATCGGACAGACCGGCACCGCAATGATCACCGCAATGGCATATAACTATGCGAACGGCAAAATCTATGCAGTCGGCTACACTCAGCAGAGCCGTTGGGATCTTTACGAAATCAACATGCAGACCGGTGCCGCAGCCGTTATCGGACAGCCCGACACCGTGGATCGCGATCCCCTGTGGACATTCGCAATCACCACCGAGGGCAGGGCATACGGCATCACCGCAACCTCCGGCCTTCTGTACGAGGTAAACCTTGAAACCGCACAGGTTACCGAAATCGGCTTCACCGGCTGCCCCGGCGTCGGATTCTGCCAGTCCCTTGTTTATGACCATGACAACGGCATAATGTTCTGGGCGGCTTATTGGAAAGACGATGCAAACGGCCTGCGCGAAGTTAACCTTGAAACAGGCGAAAGCGTTTCGATCGGCGATATTCAGGATGCGGCACAGGTTTGCGGCGGCTACACCGTTCCCTCCTGGGACGATCCCACTCAGCCCTCAAACGTCACCGTCACCTTCAACTATATGGTAAACGGTGAATGGACGAGCACCGAAGTGACCGTTCCCGCAGGAACAACTCCCACTGCACCCGTTCCCGAGAACCAGCCCCATCAGCCCACGATGCTGATGTTCATCGGTTGGGATGTTGATTTTGCAAACGTTCAGCATGATATTACCGTCACCGCGCAGTATGCTGCTCTCGGCGACGTTGATATGAACGGCGAGATCCAAACCGCCGATGCACTCCTCATTGCACGCAATGCAATCGGTGTTGCGGAGCTGACCCCGGTGCAGATGATTCTTGCCGATGTTTACGGTTCGGACGGCGTCATCACCCTTAACGATGCTCTCGTTACAATGAGGATCTCTCTCGGACTGTAAACACGGTTCGGGAAAGCACCGAATTTCTTCCTTTCAAAACAGGATGAATCGGTGCATTAACAAAGCAGAAAATCCGACAGGATTTTCTTTATAAACCTCCTGTCCGACGGGAAGGGGCGGTTCGCCCGCCCTTTCCCCGGGCGCTCCTTTTGGAATTAGGAATTAGGAATTAGGAGTGAGGCACGTTCCTTGAGTGATGTGCGGTTTGGGTAAGTTAAACGCGGCCGCGCTTGACACAACTGTCGCTTGCGGTTATAATGGAACCGACCAACATAATATTGGTCTATTGCCCCCCATTGCAGGGTGTATAAAGTCCTTTAATTTAATATAAATTTTGGGGATTGTGTAGGCTAAATGTAAGCTACCCAATCTTTTTTTATCCTATGTTAGTCGCTTTTAAATGCGCTTGCGTTGCGATATCGCAGCGCGGATCCGCACTTGTGCTGCACTATCGCAGCAATGCTCAGAAATTAAAAATATACTTTAAAAACATTAAATAAACGCTTGACATTATTGTGCGAATACTGTATAATTATAAGCATCAAAGGGAAGGAAAACCCAAAAAACCAGAAAGGCAAACAACATGAAATATCTTGAAGACCGGATCGCAGAGCTGGCCGAAGGCAAAAAAATAACTTACCGCGGATATGTATACTGGCTTAACCCGGTGACCCGCGAAATTTATAGACATAGTGTAGCTGCTGAGATAGGCGGCGTTATCGACGGCTATAAATATGCGGACTTAACCGATGATTTCAAAAAAATCATCAAAGCGAAATAAGCGATAAGATAAACAAAAAGCTGCGTGGCGGGCAACCGCTCCGCCGGGAAGGGACAAGATATGAAAGATGAAAAAAAAGAAGCTCGCATAAAAGCAGCCATTGCTTATGCTGGATCCAGTCAACGCAAAGTCGCCGAAAAGATCGGGACGACTGCGGCGAACTTCAATTTGAAATTAAAAAGAGGCACTTTTAGCGAAGCGGAACTCGCAGCGATCGCGGAGGTGCTCGGGTGCCGGTTCATCCCGGCAGCTTTCGAGTTTCCGGACGGCACGCGAATGTAAAAATATCAAAACAAAAACCCCGTCTTGCGCTTTGCGCATGGCGGGGAATTGTTCAATTTACCGGCAAGTTACCGGCAAGTTGTCGGCAAGTTAAATACGGTATTTCATTTTATTCGATTTTCAAGCCCATTGATGCGTTGATGGGCTTGCTTTGCGGATGCTTCCACCGCCGTCAGGCGGGATACTACCTCGGTGTTGGTTTTGCGCTGTTCTCTCTGCTCGGCCTTGATTTCATCGGTGTTTGCTTTTATATATCCAAGCTCGGTGCAGATTGTGCCGGTGGTATGCCCGCCGGCTGTGTCATCCTTGCGGGCAGCGCGTCGCATCTGCATGGCTGCGGTCACGATGCCGTACACCGTCCCCGCTGCGCCGATAAGCGCGATGATGATGCTGACGGTCTGCGGCATCAGGCATCACCCCCGTCCCCATCCCGCGAGATCGTGATCCTGACGCCGTGCATCAGTACGGTAGCCGCATCCGCTGCCTCGATAGGCGCGGGTCCGTCCATGGCGGGCGCAGCATAGTCCGCGATCATAGCATCAAAGGCTGCCTGTGATTTTTTGCCCCATTTACCATCGGCAGCGATCGCCTTGCCGTCCGCATCGGTATAGCCGGCAGCGGACAGCGCGGTCTGCATAGCCTGCACCGCATCCCCGGTCAGCATCGGAGATGTCACTTCGAATTTTATCTTTTCCATTTCGCTTTCCTCCGAATATTTGAATTTTTTATCCATAATCCCGCGGTGTGTCCACGGGCGATCGTCCAGCCGTGTGACTACCACACCGTAGCGCAGGCCGCGTGCCTCAACCACCAGCGGCGTGCCGTCGCTGTCAAAGCCGCAGATCCAGCCGACATGCGTCATTTTACCGTTTTTATTGCTGACAAAAACAGCCTCGCCGATGACGTAATCGCGGGTGATATCATCGATAGGACCCTTTGCGTTGCACCACAAACGGTAATTCATATCTGCGTTAATGTCCGTTTTGTGGTGCAACACATAGGTCAGATATGAATCCAATAGCCCCTGACAGTCGGTCGCATAGTCGGTGCTGCGCCAGCCCGCAACCGCTGCATCAAAATCCGCACCCGCCCAGCCGCGGTTGACGTATGCCTGCCGATAGCGGGCGAGCGTTGCAGGGGTTGTCTGCACGCGGACGCTGCCAAAAAGATAGTGCCACGGCTCCGCGCAGCACGCATCAGCCGGCAGGGGCATGGCGGCACCGATCGGCACGCTTTTTGCATGGGTCAAAGCCCAACGGATGAAATCCTGTACATTCTCCATAATTATTCTCCCGTGTTATTCAAGTTTGCTATCGCTGCCTGAATCGCGTCATACACAGCTTTCGCAGTCGGATATTGTGCATCTGTTGATTCAGCGGTTATCGCCGTAACGCGATTCGCTGTGCATTCGGTGGTGTATGATGTCGCTTCGTCCGCGACAGGCGACAGCGTAATCGTTCCGTCAGAATTAAACCGTGCTTTCATGTACGTTGTAGACGATGCATTCGGGTCATCAGGCATTACGATTTCGCCGCGAGTTGTTACTGCAAAACCGTTCTTTCCACCAACACCGACTATAAACTGATAACGTCCATCAGTGTCCTCTTCGTTTTGTTTTCCGCACACAAACTGTGCTTCTTTCGTTGCTTTCGTGTTGCTGCCGAAGGCTGCCGAAAAATTACCACTTGCGACATTTGAATTATAGCTCCATCCATAGCGTGGATGATATAACCCGTACTCTGTTGCAAATGACATAACCCCTGTAGCACCGGCTTCCCGCCCGAAATTTACTGCGTTCTTCCCCAGGTTGTTGGCAGTAAAAGGATCCATGGACGCTCGATGCAAAGCACCGGCTTCGGAGACCGTCAAAACCGAAATGTCTGTTTCAAAAAAAGAAACATGCCCCGTTGACGATATTAAAATATATTTAACGAGCGGCGAACTCATTTCGGAACCGCTGTATTGTGGCACAGAGCAGAAGAAGCACAAAAAAGTAAAATCTGCGTTCTGTTTTATCTCCTTGAGCGCATACTCTCTCTCCACGCCGCCCTCACGTCTCGCCGCAGTGACTATATATTTTTCGGGCTGTTGCGCCGCCGCGAGCAGGGTTGCAAAATCGACCGAAGAAACGTATTCGCCGCGGTCTACATCATAAGAAATTACAGCGTTTATGCGTTGCACCGTCCCCACCGCATCAAGCTTATCAAGGATCTGTCCCCATATATCGGCTGACGGTTTTTCCGTTGTGTCCGAAAAATCCGTCGCGCCCATGCGGCAGGGCACGTCCGCCGGTGTGGATGTCCGGACGTCTCCGGCTGTCACGCCGATCCACACGCTGCGCACACCATGCAGCGCCGGCACCGGACAGGTATCGCCCTCAAAAAGGACGTTTTCGCTGCGCCATTCGCCGCATCGGTTATATGCAAAAACGCCGATCTTGTTGTTGTGCTCTTGCCATTCTTCATCAAAATTAAATTTTACATTGTAGTCACTGTTGCCGCACACGATGCAGGGCGGGTTGACCGCGCTTGCGGTTTTGTTGCGGATGATGATGTCTATAGTCGGCATAAAATTATTTCCTTTCGGTTTACGTTATCGGTTTATCATTGGTATCCGCATGTATGTCCACAGTGACATGCAGCGGCCTGATACGGTTGACTGCACTGCGCAGCTTTGCAATACCGACCGTGTCGGAGCCTGCCGGGAAAACGATTGTTAACGCATTGACGTTTTCTGTCAGTGTGTATTTTGCTTTGCCCATGGTTGCGACTATCAGGGCATCGATGGCGGCACGTGTAAAATCACCTGTGCTTTGCAATTTGTCTGTTAACGCGGATACGTCCCCGTTGGCGGGCATGACGGTGTTGGGTGTGCCGATATACTCAGCCCACAGTGCATAGCCGTCGGCATTGACTGATTTTGCAAAAAGCTGTTTTTTAAAAATCTCAGCATCTTGCCATGCGGGCTCGGTGCCCGCCGCTGCGATTGCGTCTGTCACGTCCAGCGCATATGCATCCAATGTGTAGACGGCCGCACAGTAAAATTTTTTGCGTTTGGCGATAGGATTGCTCATGTTTTGCTCCCCGTGTCTTTGTCCGTGGCCGTCAGCGCCACTGTAAAAGCTGGGATGGACGATGATAAGTCAAGATCTGCTGTGCTGCCGTTGATTTTGACGGCGGTAGCGTCCTTTATGCCCGGTGTAGCCATCAAAAGATAGGTTATACGTGCAATTGTCAGTTTGTCGGTTTCGCCGTCAAAAGCAATTTCTCCGCAGTATTTTTTCAAACTGTCGTCAAATGCCGCCGTCACGATATCTATCGTGTAGCCGTCATACAGATCCACCGTCGCCGTAAGCGTTTTTTCAACGTTTAGCGCGGTCAGGACTTGCACCGATGCGCCCAGCGGCCGTTTTGTGTTAATATTATCAATTATACTTTGATGAGTGGCATTGTCCATCGAGCCGAAAGTCGGCGTTGTGACAACAACGACAATTTTCCCGGCAGTATTTACACTTGCTTTTGCGTAGCCGCAGCCGGGCACCTCTAAAGCCCATCGGCGGTAGTCCGCTGCCGTGCCGCAGCCCGGAGCATACCGCAGGCGGAGTTGCAGCCGCCTGTACAGCTCGGCATCGGTTTCGGCATCCGCGCCGGCGGAAGTTTTTGAGTTTGTGACCGTCAGGTTTTTTATTACCGCCGCCGGAAGCAGGTCGTTGGCGGGCAGCGTAACCGCGCCCGCCGTGGTGCACTCCGCCTGGGCGGTCGTCTTCTCGCCGGCTTTGAGCGATACATTGGCCGTCAAGCCGAAATTTAAACCCGCGCTTTGCGACTGCAAGAGCGTGCCCTTTGGCAGCGTCACTGCCGATGCCGCCGAGAGCGTGACTGTGATGACAGCCCTCGATGCAGGTTTTCTTGTGATGCCGTAGTCGGCGCAGCGCATTTCTAAATATTCCCCGCTGTCGGCGGTCGGGAACATAGCGGATTTAAGCGTGTTGATATAGGCATACAGTTTTTCGATTTCGAGCGCCGCTCCGGCGATGATGTCGCCGGTGTAGCTGCCCTCGATGGTGGCTGCCGTGCCTGTCAGCTTATCGATTATGCTTTGCTTTATTGATTCAAACGTTTTGTTTTCAAACATCGATTTCCTCCGTCAAATTGCCATAAACTGTTTGTACGCTGCACGCGATGTGCAGTGCGTTGCCGCGCAGGCTCGCGTCATCCACAGTTACACTTTTGATATACGGATTTTGCAGCAGGCAGTCCTCGATGCAGCGGCGGGCCTCTGCCATGCGGGTAGACGGCTGCCATGTCCGCCCGATAAGGCGGCGCAGCTCAGAGCCGAAGGCCGCCGAATAGTGCTCGTCCGCGTAGCGGTCGGTCAAAAGCGCACGCATGATCCATCCGTGCAGTGCATCCGCACCGGCGCAGAGGATTGGATCGCCGTCATCCCCGAGTACGGCGCAGCACCGCTCATCGTCCCATTTGACATCTACATACAGCGGCAGTTCATCCGTCGGCGTTTCAGCATATTGCACGTTATGTAAAAAAGGGTAGATATTATCAGACATGCCCGTCCCTTACCTTCCCGGCGATATAGTAGGTCTGCCCGTCCGGAGTCAGCAGCAGGACCGTATCGCCCTGCTCAAAAGTCAGGCTGTCTGCCTCGATGGATTTGTACGGCGGTGCGACTATGCGCAGATCCGCCTCATCCAGCTCCAGCCCATCTGCTCGGACAGCCAGCGGATCTTCGGTCTGCACCGTGCCGATCGCCATGCGCACGGTGTTGTCGTTATCGTCTTTTTGTATACATTTTGCAAACTGCGCAATGATTTCATCATAAGGAAACACGTTGTAATTCCTCCTTCACGGTCGCGGCGGGTATGTGTAGATGATCTCGCCGTTGGGTCCGACATGATACATGCCCGGCACGCCGCCTTCGCTGCTTTCCTGCGCCGCTTGATTTTCGGCGGCTTTCTGCTGCTTTTTACGGCTGCTTTTTTGGATTTCGGATCCCGCTTGCTGTTCGTCCATCAAATTTTCAAAGTTTAACGTTAAGCTTGTTGTGTATTGGCCGTTCGACCATGTGTGCGTATCCGCATCGATATAAAATTTGCCGTACATCCCCGTGTACGGCTCATAAACAAAAACTGCATTCCCGGTGACGCACTCGGCGTTGCCGAGTATGTCAACCGTGCCGGATCTTGCGATTTTTTTATCACGGATAATTTTTTCGGCGGCATCCCTGCCGCGTTGGGCGGTTATCGTCATAGCCTGTCCCATGATGCCGATGGACGTATCGCCTGTCACGGTGCCGGCGCTGCGGCCGTCGCTGTCATACATATAAACCTTGTTTACGACATTTTCAATGTTTTCGGAGTATGTAGCCGTCAGTAGGTTTTCTTTCGGCCGGATTGTCCCGCCGATGATTTCGCCGCGCTGCACGACAGTCATCAGCGCACCGGCAAAAACCATTTGATACACCTGACCGGTCTTTTCCGCCGCCAGCGTGTAGCCGGTCATGATTGCACTATATAACGATGTATTTGAAAAGTTTCGGCGAAAGGTGAAGCCGTTGCAGTCCGCCATGTAGCCTATGGTGATCCCGCGGCCTTTGCACAGTGCCCTTGCGGCAGCAGCGGGCGTCATGCTGTTGATTTTGTGCGTCACAGTGTTGCGCTTTATGTACAGTCCAAAATCCTGCGCCGTGACATCTATCGTGCTGCTTGCGGTGGATCGCGTGACACTCGACACAACCCCGAAAAAATCCATGCCGTCCGCCGAAAACTGCAATTTTTTGCCGGTCGAAAGTTCGATTTGCGGCAGGCTGCTGTCTGTCGCACTTTGGACGATCGACAGCCTCAGCGTGCGGGCGCATGACGATTTGCTGCCGGACGCAACGGCCTTTTGCACAAATTTCGAAATATTTTTGTTGTCATAAAATACCAACATGCTTTAATCCTTGGGCAGTCGCAGCACCTGCCCGACGGCCAGTATGTTTGGGTCTTGGATGCCGTTTGCGGCCGCAATTTTTTTGTAAAATTTTCCGTCGCCGTAAAAACGGCGGGCGATTGACCACAGCGTATCGCCGTATACAACAGTGTAGGTCTCCGGCGTGTACGGCGTATCCTCCTGCGGCCGCGGTTCTGCCGCCATGCCGCGGCGATACTCAACAAGTGTCAATGTGTAATTAATGTCATTGGTGCCCGGGTCTTCGCCGTACTCGATTGATTTTATCAGCACACGGATATTTATCGCCGTGTCGGAAATTATCAAACGTACAGGCTTTTTCTTTTTGATTATTTTTTTAAAGATCTTTACCCAGTCATACGGATCCCGATGCTGACCTATGCAAAAATCGTAGGCCTTCGCCGGGAAAAAAGAGCTGATACTGACGGCTGCCGCCGTGCGGTCACCGGCAAGATTTATATCGCCCAGTCCGTATACAGCGGCGGTGTCGATTTTTATGCCGGTGTCCAGCCGGATGGATGCCGGTGTCACCGGCAGGCGATACTCGGTGCCTTCGTGCAAGATGCTGAAAATACGTCTCATAGTTGTACTATCCTGTGTAAACTGCGCTTGCCGTCGCAAAACGCTCATACAGCGCAAGCGCGATAGCGTCTATGTCGCTTTCCTCGCGCACTACAAAAGTATTGCCTGTAATAGTCACTTGCGGGGATGCAGCCATGTCCGCGGATCGTGCCTGCGCTGCTGTCAGCACGCGCTCGCCCTGATGCAGTCGCGCCGCAAAATCATCATACGGCACGGACCGGATACCGTACGCAAAAGCGGGCGGCGGCAGCGGACCCGGGGATACTATCGGTTCGGGCGTCGCGTTTGGGGCTGCGTTCGGCTCGGCTGCGCCGATGCCCATGCTCGCCGACAGTGCGGCATTATAACCTTTTGTAAATTCTTGTGCCATCTCATATCCGAAATTACGATATGTCCCTTCGGACACAAGTTTGTCACGGGTGGTTTGTATCAAAGACAGCTGACTGTCAAAGTAATCGTTATATGCATCGCTTTGATTGTACTTGACCTGCGCATCAACCAGTGCTGCATAAAGCTCATCACTCATCTGCTCGCCTGTCGGGATCTCCCCCGCTTTTTCCAGCAGCTCGTCCATGCTTTCGCGCATTGTGCGCTCTTTTTCGCCGATAAGGTTAGCCTCGTACTCGCCGACCTTGCCGTACATTTCTTTCAGCGCATCGCCGTTTTCTTCGTACCAGTCGATTTGCTCATGCATCTGCTCTTTGCGCTTTTCGTTAAATTTTTCGCCGAAGGCGGCTTGCATGTCGGCTTCCCAACCGGCAATTGTTGATTCAAGCCCTGCGTAAGAGTTTTGCATTTCTTCCATCGACCCCGCAAAGTCGCTGCCCATGTACTCGATCAGCGTCTGCGCCACGGCTTTGCCGCTCAGCTCGCCGCGGCTTATCATCTGCATGACGTCCTGCTCGGTGACGGCTTTGCCGCTGTCCGTTTTCAGACTTTCAGTGATATATCCGATCGCATCAATGCCGCGCTCAATCAAAGGATTGATATATTCCATTGTGACTTTATCGGTCAAATTCATGCGGCCGATATATGTCGCAACGGCGGTTTTAGACGATGAATCCCAGCCCAGTGCACTGCCGGCGTCGCCGATTTTGGTCAGCATATCAAACATGTCGCTTGAATTATAACCGTATGTCAGCAGCGTTTTACTGATAGATGCAAGTTCGTCATACTCAAACGGAGTGTCGCGGGAAAACTCGTTGAGTTTTGTCAAAAAGTCAGCGGCATATGCGTTGCGGTCCATGCCCGCGCCGACCTGCGTCTGCTGTAGCAGATATGCAAGGCTGCCGCCGTCCCGTGCTGCGCTGTAGGCGTATACGGGAGCATTTGCGGCTTCGCCTTTAAGCAGATTTGCAAAAGCCATCTGCGTGGTTTCGCGCTCCGCAGCGATTTCGGCGCCGGTGCTCACCATGCTTTGACGGATAGCGATCACTTCATCGTATATATTTTTTACATCATCCTTAAAATACTGGTCGCGATCCTGCGTTTTTTGCGCCGCATCCTGTATCGCACCGGATATCAGGCCGACAGCAGCGCCGATGCCGGCACCGACGACCGTGCCCAGTCCGGGGATGATGCTGCCGAGTGCCGCGCCGCCTGCCGCGCCCGATGCCAGGGCTCCGCCGATGGTGGACACGGATGCCCCGACGCTGTCGCCAAAAGCGGAGGATATACCAACGCCGAGGGCTGATGCGACCGATGTGCCCAGCTGCGCCGCCAGCTGTGATCCTAAAACTGCCGTTGCGACCGATTCAACCCCGCCCGCCGAAGCGGGCGGTGCGGCCGACTCGGACGCTGCCGCGGACGCAGTAGCTTTTGACTGCGCACCTGTCAAATCCTCCATCGCTTTTGTGGTCTCGCGGATCTGCCTATCATAGGCTTTTAGCTGCTGCTGCGCATCGTCCCATCGGACCTGTGCCTGCTGCGCCGCCGCTTTTGATGCTGCATCGCCGTAGTCGGTGTAGGCTTTTTGCGCAGCCTTAAGCTCGCGCTTCGCTTTGTCCGCATCGATTTTTATTTCAGCGCGACCGCGATTCAATTCTTTCAGCGATTTTTGCAGACCGTCTAAGTCTTTCGTAAAGCTTTTTTGTATCTGCGCGATGTTTTTTAGCGTGCCGCTGTAGTTGTCACGCAATACAAATAACGTTTCAGCAGTTTTTGACATTTTTTAGTTCTCCCTGTCGTCATACATCTGCTGCACAAAAGCCGCCAGCAAGAGTTTTTCGCCCGTTGATTTTTTATAGTAGTCCCCGGGGCAGATGCCCTTGTCCCTAAAAAGGATATACATCAGCAGCAGCTCCGGGTCCGTTTTCAGTTTTTTTTGATTACCTCGACCGCGTCATCGGTGTAGCCGCTGAGATCGTTGATTTTACGTACTATCTGGATTTTTTCCCCTGGCAGCAGCAGTACGTCTATCAGCTCGGTGGGCGTCAGCGGTGTGCAGCGCCCATCAGGCGTAAATTTCCCGCGCAGCTGCGCGTCGGTAAAATCAAAATTTTTAACGGCCGTCAGGATTTTGCGGTCTATGCCCTCCATGCCGTCGGGCATGGATTCAATTTCCGCGCCGGTCAGTGCACGGATCTCAAGACAAAAATCCGCGCCGATGATGTCTGACAGGCGGGTGATGCGTATCTGCGCAGTAGGCAGGTCGCGGATCTTTGATGCATCCTGCGCCAGCAAAAGGTCAACAATGTTGATTTTCGATTCTTTCATTTTTTACCTCACCGAATCAAGAATTTCGTAGTCTTCAAAAGAAAACGGGGATTCGATTTTTCCGAGCACCCCCGCCTCCCAGTCGGCAAGCGTCAGGTCATCAAAGCGCACCCCCGTAAAGGCGATGCGCTCAGTGCCGAGTGCGTCGGGATCGTCGATTTTTGATATCAGCGTATAGGCAGGATCCTCGCCTGCGCGGATGCGATTTGCTATCAGTCCCGCCATGCGGGTATTGACATGGTGCATACCGATGGACCCTGTGCGCTCTATCTTTGTAAGTTTTTTTCCGTCCGTAAGCGAACCGCAAATCGGTACGTTTTCGCGGCTGTATGACTCTTTCGCTTGTACTTTGTACACCTCAGCGGCAAGGATGCCGTCTATCCACAGCTCGCCCCATGTGCCGTTCATGACGCGTTTTGCGTCAAACTTTGCTTTTGTCATCTTATGCCTCCATCGTGTATGTGATTTCGATGTTGATTGTCTCGATCACGTCATAAATGCTGATGTTTACAGCAAGGAACACATGTGTCCCGGTGTTGGCGGTCTTAACCGCATCATCGTCCATGTCGCTCACGTCCACGCCGACGGATTTAAGCCAGTCTCGCTGCGCTGCTACATCGATCTCGACCGTGCTGCCCTCGGCCAGCACATCCTCCGCCTCAAGCGTGCGCAGGTAGTCGCGGATAGCCGTAATCAAAACGCACTTGTTGTCATATGTGTTTGGCCTTTTGCCGATATACCCATCCTGCACCAGCAGGGTGATGTCGCGCCTGATAGCGTCTATAACCTCGACCGTTTTGATTTTTTGCAGGGGATCGCTTTTTCCGCCGGCAGGCACAAGGCTGGTCGCGCCGCTCACGATTTTCACCTTTTCGCCGTCGTGCATCAGGATGAGCTTACCAGCAGCGACAGCTGTGCTCATCTCATCAGCAGTCAGTCTCTCGCAGTCCGTCACATCGGGCAGCACATAGTAGGTGATACTCTGCGCGATGCCCGTACCGGCTATCAGTCCGGCGATGCGGCTGCAAAAAGCGGCGGTCGTCACTGTGCTGCCCTCTGCCGTGATATCGGATGCGGCAAAGTTTACGATCGCCGCATCGTTGGCTGCCTTATTCGGCAGCACGGCTTTATACACCGCGCCCTTGCCGCGCTGTGTTGCGATCCATGTCGCGATAGTCGCTGCATCGGATGCGCTGCACTCGGGGTCCGCCGCCAGCCAGTCCCAGTTGTACTTTGCCAGTGCTGCCAGTGTCGCGGCATAGGTGCCGTCGCTGCCCATGACAGCGACGTACGCGCGCTTAGGTTTTTGGTCGCCGCCGATAAGCGCACGCTCGACGTATTTTTTGTTGTCCGCTGACAGTGCGGCAGGGATATCATCGACCGTGGATACCTCCGCCACCGTACCCGCAAGGGCTTGCGCAGTATCTTTTACGATAACCGCGACTGTGCCGCGGGTTAGCTTTGCAGCGGTCTTTTTTGCTGCTTGCTTAAATGTAATATTTAAAGTCGGGATTGCCATTTACAGTCTCCTTGTTTTTAATTTTTACCGCAACTGCGGTGTTTATCTGCTCCATGTCTTCCGCCGGCGCGGTCTCAACGGGCGAATCATAAAAAACGAAATTCAAACGTATTTCAGCGAAAGCATTGTCCTCTATCGGCACCAGCGTGACCTGCGGCAAAAGCATCCTGTCCGCAACCGCAACCGGCAGTGCGAAGGCGGCCGCCGCTTTGTGCTGCACTGTCTGCATATCGGTCAGCGGTGCTATGCCCGCACTGTCAGTCGGGATTTTTATGATGATCTCATACTCTTCCTCGCGGGCGATGATGTGAGGGGTCTCTCGCTGCATTTTTTTGCTGCCGGACAGGATCGTCACGGACGGCCGCTCATAATCCTCTTTTTGCAAATTGACATACACGCGATAGTTTGTAAAATTTTTTGCAAGCACGGCATTGATGCCGTCAAGCATATCGCTGTCGCTTATCATCAGCTTTTTCCTTCCAGATCCAGATTTTCCGCAAGCTCTTTTTCAAACTTTTTCAGTTCTGCATTTATGATGCCTTCCTTTTGCGCATCGGCCGACTTATAAAAAAACCGCCCTGCAACGGCAGCCACGCGGATGCGCGGTCGATAGCCTTTTGCGCCCGCTTTTTTCGGCTTGCGGATGCGGTGACCGACCTCCAGGTATCGCGTGATTGCGCCGGGGCTGTCCCTGCCGCTGCCGTCCCTGACAGGCGCGATTACACCATAGCCTGCTTTGCTGCCGATGCGGATTTCCTGCCATCCTCGGATTTTGCCGTGTGTGTCGCGGACGCGGGATGCGATTTCGGTATCCAGCCTTGCCTTTACTTTTTGCGTCACGCTCTCGATGACTTTCCGCCTCAGCGCGGGCACCCTTTTTAGCGCAGCTTCCATCTGCTCTGACACGGCTCGGATCTCTACCGCCACTATGCATCCTCCACACGCAAAACTATATACTCATTCAGCCCATCATCCGCCGTGTGCGCGGTCATTACGGTGTAGGCAACGCCGTCCACCGTGACATCATCCCCGCTGCGCAGATCCACCGCTTTTGCCGTGATCAGCACCTGTTCGGTCCGAAGCTCGGCGTTTGCGGCCTGCTGGTCATGCGCGATGTATTTTTCGCTCAGCACTGCCACAAAATCTGGCAGTGCCGTTTTTTTGTTTTCGGCGCGATTAAGTGTGCCGGTGACGGACTCCGTGCGCGTGCCCTCGCAGGGCAGCAGCCGGACGGCGGCCGCGGTCAGCGTCAGATTTCCTCGGTCCGTATCGTCCACATCCGCAACGATATAATCTTTGCCGCCGATGGTCAAGCCGCTGCCGCGCACGGTCCCGATCCTGCGCGTGATGATTTCCGCACCGGGCAGTGCAGCCGAGTGCGGCGACAGTACAACCCGCGATTTATACTGATATGCGCCGTAAGCATTGCGCACTTTTTTGTACACTCCGGCTGTTGCATCAAACGCCGTCACCGTCAGCCACTTGTCCATTTTCCCTGGATTCATTCCCCGCCTCCGTCTCCGGCGACCAGATGCCGGCAGTGCATCCCGATGATAGCCGCGACTGTGCGATTTTCGGTCGCGGTGTCATCACTCATAGTGCGTTTTTCGTAAAAATCTCCGATCAGCGCCAAAGCCGCGATTGTCAGCTCCGGCCGCGCATCCGCTTCATCCTCCGACAGTCCGGTCTGCCGGAGGATGAAAGATTTTGCCGCGTCTATGTACGCCGGGACCAGTGCCGCATCCTCTCCCTCGATGCGGCAGTAGATACCGACGTCCCTCTCGGTCAGCTCGCTCAGCTTCATCAGATCAGCCTCAGGTATCAGCCTTCATCGCAAGCACGGAGATTTTCTGTGCGTTTTCGACCTTTGCGTCAATTTCGGCAAACCCATAAATCCCGATCGCGTTTTCGTCCGCAAAGCGCTCGCTGAGGACTTTTACGCGCAGTCCGCGGATGATGCAGGCGAGTCCGGACATGTCACCATAAAAAATCGTTTTCGCACCCGCCGCAGGCTCGGGCATGGCGTCGGACGCATAGACCGGCTTGCCAAGCAGGCTGTACCCCCATTTTGCGTTAAGGTCAATGTTAAGCAGATATCGGTTTTCGTTGTCCTTGAGTTTGCGGATTGCCGTACGCGTTTTAGGATGCATTATCCAGATGCCGTTAGCCTGATATATATCGGGGACAGTATCCTGCACGTCAATCAGCTCGTCAGCGGTGACAGCCGTCGCGCTTGCAGCGGTCACGGTCTGCGTTACGCCCCCGGCAAGGCCAACAACTTTGCCACTTGTGCCGATTAAAAATTCCCGTTCGATCTTTGCCGCCAGTGTGTCGCCGATGCGGCGCACCAGATATGCGATCAGGTCAATCTGGCTGTTATCCAGCAGCTGCTGCGATACCTTTACGGGTACGCGGATCATGTACCCCTCAAGGGTTACGCTCAGCAGCTTTTGTGCGGTCGCATCCGCACTGGCCAGATCGTCCACATAGGATGCGGACAGCGCGTTGGTACTGTCCTCGTAAGCGATGGTGATTTTGCCGATACCCTCATAGCGCGTCGCATACTCGGCGATAGGGGACACGTTTTTGACATACTCGACGATGCGGTCGGCCACGGTAGTGGGGATGACCGCGCCCGAGTTAGTTTTTGTGGTGTTGACGTCTGCACGGATCTCACCGCGCAGATAGCTCACAAAGCTTCTCTCTTCGGGCGTCAATTTTTCGCCGTCTTTGGGCGGATGCTCTTCGTTGCGCTCCGCGCTGCGCACATTTTCGATTGCGGCTATAGTTGCATCGATGCGGGTCAGCTCATCGCGGTGACCGTTGTACGCAGTGATCTCGTCATCGGTCAGGCTGCGCTCTTCCGCCGCGGCGGCATTTACCACAGCCTCCATCGCGGCGATTATTTCGTTGCGCTTTTCGCGCATCTTTTTCAGGTTTCCGTTCATTTTATTTTCCTTTCAGTTTTATTATCTCGATTTGTTTTATCAGCGTGGACAGCCTGTCCGGTGCGACAGTGCAGCGCACCTCGGCAGCGCGGATCTCCCCGGATGCGGCGCGGACGTCCACGGTGGTCGCTTTGTATGCCGGCATTTTAGTCAGGATTGATACCTCGTCTATGTCGATATCCGTCAGGCGGCGGTGATTAACGCCGTCCTCTACCGTCCACTCGTCGGCGCGGACGTAAAAGCGGAAGCTCCATCCGGTCAGCCTCCCTGCGCGGGCGGCTTCGACGGTCTCGGGGTCCGTGACCGCTGCCGATGCACGCAGGCCGATGCTGTCCTCATCAAGCACAAGATTTTCTCCGCGTTTGCCGATGACGCGATCGTGATTAAGCTTTAGCTCGATTTCGTTTTCGGCGCGGCGGAGCGCTGCACCGAAGGCGCCCTCTGCAACGCGCTCATAAAAATCGCCATGCCTTGCATCATGCAGCAGTCGGCTGTCGCGCTCGACTGCGTTGACGTATCCGCTGATGATGACGCTGCCGTCATCTCGGATTTCGGTTGTGATTGGTTTTTTCAATTTTGCTCATCGCCTCGCTTTATCTTCATCGTTTCGCCTGTGTTAGGCGTGTAAATTTCATCCGTTTCGGGGTTGTAGTACACATCGCCCAAATTAAGACAAATCAGGTTAAATCCCAACTCAGGCAGGTCTTCGCGGTAGCGCACTTCGTCACGGGTCATAAATCCGCCCTGTATCGCGGTGCGATATGCTTCAAAACGTGTTTTCATGTCGCCGCGCAACAATTCGTTCATGTCAAACGAAAAGTATTTTTTGCCTTTTTCGCTTTCCAGCAAAAGTGCACGGTTTAGGGCTGTTTCGAGCGCGGCGACTATAGGTGTAACCGCTGTCTTGACAACCTGTCTAAACACTGCCTCGGTTGCGGTCCCGTCCAGCACGGACGCAGGCAAGTTTAACAACTTGCTGATTTCCGCGTAGTTGTTACGCTTGCGCTCATCCAGCTGCTGCTCCACAGACGTGCCGGATGCCTCCATAAAATCCATGCCATCGTTTAGGACCATCGCATCGCAGTTGGGCGATCCCCACAGCTTTGCCCACGCCTTTTTGACTGCATCCAGAGCATCTTTATCAAGTCTTTTTTGCGATTTTAAAAAGCCTTTTTTAGTGCCGCCCGTTTTAGCCAGGACACCCTCATACTTAAGCAGGTCGGCGGCGATGGTTAAGCAGGCGTTGCAGCTGTCCACTATGCCGGCACCCGTCACGCCGTCCCGCGTGTCTTTCAGCAGGCGGATAAGATATTCTCCCTCGATTGGCCGCCCGCCGATATAGTAGGTCGCGGTCTTAAAAATCGGGTCGGCATTTTTTTGATAGCCGACCTCAGATTGCTTGACGTAATGTATGCTTTCAACCTTGTTGCGCCGCCAGCTTACATAGGCGTAGGCGCGGCCGTTTAGTAGGTAGTCCGTGACCAGCGCAGCCTTTAGCTGCACACCGTCCAACAGGTCGCCCGTGTCATCGTTTATCAGTGCCGTGCGCGGATCTGCCAGCGGTTTGGTCTTGCCGTCCGCCTCCGAGTACAGCCGCACCGGCAGCATGGATACCATGCCGGCGATAAAGCTGACCCCCGCATACAGTGCGGGCACTCCGCGGGCTGTCGCCTCCGTGATCCTGTCACCGCGCAAAAGTGCGGATGCAAGCACATCATCCAGATCCGGCGACAGCTCACGCCTTTCGGCTTTCACCCGCAAAAATCGCAGCGGATTAAATTTTGTGCTTTTTATCATATCTGCGCTCCCCATGTCTCGTTTTCATTTTTATCTTGCAGATATACAAAAACCGCGTTTAAAAGCGCGGCCACCATGTCTATCTTTCCGTTTGATTTTTTCTTCGAAATGTAACGGTTTAGGTTTGTGTCGTACGTGCATCGTGCGTTTGCAAAATTAATTACAAACATCCGGTTATCTGCAAAATGCAGTTTGCCTTCCGCAACCAGCTCCGCCACATACTTGACCGCCGGAGACAGCACATAGCTTTTTTGCTCTACTATGGTGCCGATCCAAGGCTCATAGCCGTCGGTCGGGTTTTCAAACTTATTCGCCGTTGATATACAATTCCAACGGTCAAACCCGAACCCGACTATGTCCATCTCCCGCTCTCGCGCCGTTTTCCGAATATGTTCCTCAATAAAGTTGTAGTTTATGATTCGGTCGCCGCATGGATAGCAGCAGCCCTCCTCGATCAGCCGATGGTAGTCCAGCTTTTCGGCGGCCGACTTTTCGGCGATGCGATCCTCCGGCAGGTAGCCGATCGGCAGCACGTCAAGGCCGCCGTCCGCACTCTCGCTGATAAAAACCGCCGCGCAATTATCTTCTGTCATTGCAAGGTCGATGCCGAGAAAACAGCGCCGTCCCTGCCAGTCGATAGTGTCCACACGGCCGCGCCGAAGGTCATCTATCGCTACATAGGTCTCGGTTGCGCTGCCCTGATACAGGATGTTGCAGTGCTTGCACAAAAAGTTTTCCCGTGCGGACCTCATCGTTATCGCCCTGCGCCGTTTTTTCAGCAGGTCATCATACACCTCAGGCACCGTCAGGCTCAGCGGATTTGCCTGCTTGAGTATAGCCGTGTCGGTCTCCCAACCTTTCGGGCTGTCAGGCTCAAACAGCAAAGCAAACAGCGTTTCGTCCTTTTCGGTGCCGTCAAGTACGCGCTTCGCGTACGCAACTTCCTCTTCAAACGGATTCTCTTCGCGCGGGTATTTTGTGGATATCACGCAGCCAAGCTTGTTGCGGATGGTCAGCTGACCGGATCGCATAGCCTCGATGGCATATGTCGATGGCAGCGCACCCGCCTCATCAATCAAAAAAACGTTCGGCAGTTTGCCGTCCAAACGGTCGTTCGAGTACGCAAGCGGAGTGTAAACATTATCCGTCACCGGGCAGACGATTTCGTCCCGTTTGAGTTTGAACGCATCGCGAAGTGCGGGGCTTGCCCTCACGATTTCGCGGATTGATCCGTGCAGCTCTTTTGAAAGCTTGCCGTCCGGTGCGACCGAAAAAAAGCGCGAAAAGCGCGGTTCAAGGAAAAAAAGCAGGATGAAAACGACAGCTATCATAAAGGTCTTGCCGTTTTTACGGGCTATCTCCAATATCACGCTCTCATACCGCCTGCGCAGTCGCTCATTTTTGTAAACGACACATAGTGGTGTAAAGTAAAAAAACCACTGGAAATCAGCGGTGCACTCATATACGCTTTTGCCTGCGGCAAGCCCTTTCGGCATTATCATAAGCTTTGTCAGCTGGTCGATAACGCGGCCGCGCCGCATGTCTATCATGTACTTTTCGGATTCACCGCTGCATACCCTCAAAAAATCTGCGCATTGCAGTTTTACATACTTCGGCGCTTCCAGTTTGCCGCCCACGACGGCTTTGCAGTAGCCGCGGGCCCGCTCATAGCTCTTGCTGGTCTTCGCCATCATCATTCAGCCCTTCGATGATTTTCAGCAGCGGATTGCTTTTTTCTTTTTCTGCATTTGCGTTTGCAAGCGCCATTTTTGCCCTGCTTTGCGGGCTCAGGCAGAGCTCGCTGCACCCGCGGAAAAAATCCTTTGTGTATCGGTCCTTTGCTGCCATGACCGATTTTTCAAGCATTTTTTCCGGCATCGCGTTTATGGACCTTTCGATGTTTTGCAGGCGGTCAACCGCGATTGCAAAATTCGCAAGTACGTAGTTGTCTATGCTGCACAGGATGCTGCTTTCTTTCAGGTCCGTGCAGACGGTCTCAAAAATCTCCCGCTGCGCATCGGTCAGGTAGTCGGGCGGGGTCGGCGGTTCGCCGGTGCTGATTTTTGCTTCCGCCGCTTCGCGTGCAGCCGCGTCCTCTTTTGACAGCTTTTTGCTCAGCGTGCTTACAGCTTTTGCCGGTCGTGCCATGCAGTCATCCTTTCTGCCTCGGTTTCGCGGGGCGGGTTAAATTTTGATTTCGGGGATTTTGTGTGCAGCGGGGTTGCACGGCGGTCTTGCCTTTTTGCGTGAGAGGATCGCGTTACCCCCGGGGGGGATGCTGCTTTTGCCCGAGCATTGCCGGCTGTGCCGCCAGTGCTGCAAGCTCCGCGCGCGGGATCCGCCCCGCATCCGCCTGTCGATGATGTGATGCACAAAGCGTGATAAGATTCTCGTTATCAAGCCTTTTGTTAAAATCCGCCATGAGCGGTACTATGTGATGGACCCCAAGATCATGCATAGTGATCCTGCCCTCGGCAAGACACAGGCGGCAGCAGTACAGGTCGCGCTCTCGAATTTCGGCGGATTTTGCTGTCCAGGCCGCCGTGCTGCGGAAAGCGTCCACATCTCGGCGGATTTTTTTGCGCACATATTTTTGCGCCACAGGTTTTTGCGGGCAGGTCTCGCCGGTTGCATGTGTGCCGCCGCAATATCTACATGTCTTTCGCATAAAATTTAAGCAGACCGCCAGCAAGTGTGCATGGCGGCGAAGCGCCGGCAGAGGCCTGCGGGAGATGTCTTTTAATACCTGTCCGCGATGGACGGGTTGTTGCCGTTGCAGTATGTCAGCACGGCAGACAGTGCAACGCCGACAGCGCCGATATACCACGGCATAGCAACGCCGGCAGTAACACCGGCACTGACAAATGCGGTGTACACCGCAGATATCAGCCCAATCCAAAACAGCGCAGATTTAGAACGACTTTGATTCACCATTTTTCTTTCCTTTCGTTTTGCTTTTATTGCGATTTAATTATGGGACACAACTTTTTTTGCCCGCCATCCTCAACCGCCGGCAATTTAAGTCCGGCACACCGCCCATCGATGCAGCAGACGGGCAGCAGTACATACAGCACATGCCTGCCCGTCCGCGCCGAAAAGGAGATAACATGAAAATCTCTTTGCAAATTCCCACGATAGTATTTTACCACACTACAAACTGCAAAAACATGCAAAAACATGCAGTCTTTAGTCATCCATGATTTTTGCAAACTCGGTCAACGCTCCGCCATGGATATAGGCGATCTGCCGCGCCGAGTAGTGCAGCGCCTCCGCAAGCCTGTCCAGCGGCTGGTAGGCGATGTATCGCCCTATCAGCACTGCACGGTGCAGCGGGCTTTGCAGCATGTCCATCAGCTCGCGGCAGTGGTCGCGATAGTCCACATAGTCATCTATCGCTTGATTGCACCGTTCACGGGCGCGCTGTAGCCTCTCTACGGCATTTGCCATGCGGTCGGCATCATCTGTACCCTTGCCCGCAAAAAAACGTTTGTGGCACGCCGTGACGCGTGTCACGGTGCTTTCGATGCGCTCCAGCTCCAGCTGTGCGGCCGATGCAGCGTCATCCAGCTGCCGGATGCGTCTAAGATAATCTTTTGCCGTCATTGATTGCTCCTTATTCTTCTAAACAGTAATACTCTAACCCCCATCGCGCAAGCTCCGGACAGTCTTCATCATACACGCCTGCAAGAACGTCAACGCCCTTGCGCATCACATACCCTCGATATTCCGTGAAATCTTCCATTCCGTCCCACTTAGCGTAAAGGGCTTTTGCTTTGCCTATCGTGTCAGCCGCAACATAGCAACCGCAATCATGGTTTCTTTCGTAACAAAAATAAATATTCATTTTGTAAATCGTGTCAGTCATCGTACATGTCATCACCGAGATCCACGCCCATAGCACGCAGCTGGTCAGCCGTGTATGTGCGCTGTCTGTAATTTAACGCGGGATTTGCTCGCGGTGCCCGCTGTGATTGCTGCATCGGTGCTGTGGTGCTGTACTCATCGTCCCACCGTGCGCCGCGGAAAAAGGTCGCAGCCTGCATGACGTAGCGGTCTTCGACTTGCGCCTGCGTGACATAGTCTGCATACCGGCGCAGTCCCGCCTCGATGCGCTCCGCCGGCACGCCGCGCTTAAGTGCCGCCATGTAAGCCCGCTTTGCGGTCTGCTTGCCCTGTCTCCGCGCCTGCGGATACAGCGCCCAAAGACGCTCGAAGGCGTCGTCCGCGCTCTCGCCGCCGCATGGCGGTGTATGTGTATCTTTATTATCTATGTTATTATTATTAATATAATTATTGATGCAACTTTGTTGCATAGGCGATACAACTTTGTTGTATGGGGCATGCAACTTTGTTGTATGGTCGATACAACTTTGTTGTATAGGTCTTTCGGCACTGTTGTTCGAGTTATCCACAGTTTTATCCTCATGTGGATAAATTGCCGAAAGGACGGCTTTGTAAGCGTTCACCCCGCTGCCGTCCAATGTTTTTACGATATATCCTTTATCAATGAGTGATTTTATACACTTTCGCACGGATTCGACCGTTGAGTTAGTCCAGTCCGCCAAATATTTCATACTTCCGATGAATTCTGTTTCACCGTTTTGTGTGAACCCGTATATCACGGCATATATCATCAGCTCGTTGCCTTTAAGCCCCAGCCGCGTGAGCATCCACCCCTGGATGACCACATAGTTGCTGTCCCTGATGACTGACGATGCAGCCCGCACTTTTGATGCCATAATGTCCTCCTTTTGCCTTATGTAGTCCCGATGCGGCGATGACCGTAAGGTTATCCTTTCGTCTTTTTTTGTGCGCCAACACCTGCCGCACCGGGAATCTATCTGCCGCCATGCGGCAGCGATAGTAAATTAATAATTGATTTTGTTCGTTGTGTAGTATCTGCATGAATCACAAAGTCGTGTTGCACCCTCGATGCAGCCATGCCGCTGCGCTTGCGGGCATCTCTTGATGCGCTCATCCGGCACAAACTGCGGGCAGCGTATCACGTGGTAGCTCATCTCCGTGTGCTTTCCGCTGCCGGTACCCACAGTCACGGGCGCAGGGAGTGCGATCCACCCCGGCACCGGTCGGAAGATTTTGCTCCACTCGCACCGCTGCGTGACAGGTCCGGCTGCCCGCTGGCAGTTCCAACAGAGTGTGGTTCGACTTTTTGTTTTTGAACGCGCTCCGCCTGAAATTTTACTCATTTCAAAACCTCGTTGACAACATTCAGCAGGTCGGCTGCGGCCACCATGTCTATCGGGGTTGCAGTGTCAAGCTTGCGCTGCATCATGCGCTCGATCGCACGCATTATCCTGTCATCAACGTACTCACGGTTGCCGCTGTGGTCAATTTCATCGAGATCCCGCAGCCTGTATACGTTGTAAACGAGACCTCCGCAAATGTAGTTGCATGTAACCCTCCATTCACTTTTCATTTTGTCTTCCTCCGTGTTTCTTTCACGCCCGTGCCGAGCCACATCCCGATGATGAGGCCGGGCAGGAAAAAGCTGAAAAAAAGTCCGAAATAATTCATTTTTTACCTCCTTATTACAGGACGATTGCCAATATCGTGCCGATGACAGCGCACAAAATATCGACCACGATTAGTATCCATTCAAGCACTGTTTCCGGCTCGTTGCCTGTGTAGTCATATACGAAAAACAGAACAAACCCGAAACATACAGCCATAAAGGCCACAAATCCGCACCAAAAATTTACTGTCATTTTATGCCTCCGTTGTACTTGCCTTTGCTTCGTTGTCATACTTCGAAAGGGCTTCAATGCGATCCGCAAGCTCGATCGCAAGATCGTGCTCGATGCAGCCCGGAAAAATGTCGCAAAGCGGACAGCCTTCGCAGGATCCGCCTCCGGCTGAGTAGCAGTATCGCGCTGCATCAACCAGCGTCCGCGTCGTTATGCGGGCATATATATTACACTTACTCATGCTTTTCATCCTCCGCTTCCGCGCTGCCGTCGGCAATAGGTACCGCGACGATTTTGTCGTTGAAATATATAAACCTTTCGGGATATAAAAACCTGTCCTTCCAGTCCGCAAACTGCCGCGGGGTCAGGCTTGTAAAATCCTCGCCGGCAGTGCCGACGACCATAAACGTACCGCATATGACATCCCGTACTTTACTCCTGCTGTCGCGCAAAGCGCGGTTTGCCGGCAGGCCACGGATGCAATCCATACACTCAACACAGGCAAGCTTGCCCTCTTCGTTGCAAACGATTACGGCATCATCTTTTAAGAGCCCGTCATGGACCACCTGGATGTAGCCGCCGACGATGTCCTGCATAGAATGCAATTTAGGGCAGATGGTCGCACCGTACGGACGGAAGTACGGCTTCACGATCAGCACCTGTATAGGCTGATGCGTGCACTCATTTACGCAGTGTGAGCACGGAGCGAACAAACATTTTTTCGTTGCAAGTTTCTTTTTCATGTTTTACCTCTCGTTTTTTATTTGTGGGTATGCCCTGCGCCGTACCGCCACGCATGGCGGCACGGATAAGGAGGAGGTCCCGAACATCGAACGTGTGTAATAATACACGGCGCAGGGCACATTTTCTAGTCGTCAACCCCGCAAAAACGCAGGAAAGGCACGCGCGGGATTTTTACGCGTCTGCCGACGACGCAGACCGGAAAGCCCAGAGCCTCCGGCGCTTGCCGCGCTGTCTCACGCAGGTAGAGCGGGTCGGCTTTTAGGATAGGCGCAATGTCCGCCACAGTAACAAAAATCCTGTCGTCATTTTTTATGACGTCAAGTTGTGATGCCGCTGTCACTGCGTATCACCTCCGATTTTCGAAATGTAGTCGTTAAGAATCTGTTCGCTTTTGGCAAGCACACGATCCGGCTGTGGGCCTGTCCGACTGCCGCGCAGGATGTTGCACAGTACCGTATGCGGCACGGGTTCGCCTGCATCCTCCAGTCGGCGGCGCAGCCACGCCGTGGAAAGCGTTTGCTCGACCAATTTCATTTTTATCTCCGTTCCTGTCATTTTTTCTCCCTTTTCTTCATTTTTTGTATTGTCAATTCTTGACATTATCGCGCCGGACTGGTATAATAAGGCTGCCACACCGTAAAAATTTTGTCGGGCGTTTTGCCTGTCAAAATCTGACATCGTTATTATACTATAGGATTCCCTATAATGCAAGCATTTTTATAGCGATTCCTATAATATATTTTGGAGGCAAAAATGGACACGACACGAATAATAAATTTGACAAAACAACAAGGAAAAACTCTTGTTTATATCTGCAAACTTATCGGCAGAGCAGGAAATTACTTAAACGAAGTGAAAAACAAGGGTTTAACAATGCCCGAAGAATACCTACAAACAATCGCGGCCGATCTGGGTACCACGCCCGAGTATCTGCGCGGAGAGACGGATATAGTAACGCCGCCGCGCGAGACGGACGGACAGACAGCGGATGTCACCGTTGATGATATGATTGTTTTTCACAGAGATGGGAAAACAACAAAGTTAAAAATGTCATCGGACAGGATAGCGGCGATCGAAAAAATCGCTCAGGTTCTCGCGGACGGCGGGAACACTGACGATTTGTAAAAAGGAGAAATGTATGAACGACAGCAAAAAAGCTTTGCTTATTTTCGGCGGTCTTGCGGCGGTGGTCATCATCGTCGTGGGTGTCATGATGTCAAAAACGGCTTTTTGGCTGGTCGGACTGCTCGCACTTTTGGGCATCATCATAGCAGCCGCAGCCGCCTCGGACGGCGGACAAAAATCCGACGCGCCGCTGCGTGAGGACGAGATCCTCGATCCGGATGAGCGCTTCGGGTTTGCCTTTGCCGTGAAGGTTGTCGGCGTGTCGTTTCCCAATGACGATCCTAAGGCACCGCACCGGCAGGCGGTGCTTCGCGAAGCCTTCGAGGGCGGCGGTGTGCTGGATGATGATCCTGACAGCCGATATGTCCCCGGCGCCCTGCGCAGGTACAGCTATCAGGGGCAGCCGGCACTGCATGTCGTCACACAGTACGGCTGCATCGGCAACATCGGCCGGGACGACCTGCCGGAGATCCTGCCTCTGATGCCCGATGTGCGCGTCATAGTGCGTGTGCACTCCAACGATTTTGACGATCGGCAGCTGTACAGCGCGGTTGCGAATATATTCACGGCGGAGACGGAGGCCGACGCCGATTAAATGCTGTCACTGCGTCCCGGATGTGCTCCGGGACGCTTTTTGTGCAGCTGCTGCGGACCGTGTCAGCGACTGCGCCGATGCGCCGCGATATAGTCGGCAAAGGCCTCATATACCTGCCGCTCAAGCGGCGACAGCAAAAAACAGCTCCGCCCGCGGGTCATCAAAAAATCCTGCTCGCGCTCATACAGCTCCGCCATGCGGGCAGCACGGAAGCGTGCTGCCGGCAGGCTGATGCTGCACAGCGCCGCGATCTGCTCCGGGGTATGCACACCACAGCCCCAAAGGACGCACGCAGGCGCAAGCAGCCGCGAAGCGAAGACGTTTGCTGCCTGCTCGACCGTCGCATCACCGTCGGCGGGCTCGCGATTTTTGAGTTTGCCGCTGTGATGTAGCATGATGTGTCCCAGCTCGTGCGCGATGGTAAACCGCTGCCGCTCCGGTGTGCAGCGGGCGTCATCATAAAATATGATTTTACCCAGAGTAAAACCATCGTTTGCGGCCGCGTGCTCGGTCAGCCCGTACTGCCGGATCAGCGGATCCGCATCGTGATAGCTGATGACTGTCAGCCCTTCGGCGCGGCATATCGCACCGACCCTGACGGGCAGGGCAGTGACATCGTGCTTTAGCAGCAGCCGCCATGTCATATCACGGGATTGTCTATAATCTGCATAGTCCATATATATCACCTCCACGGGTGATTATACATGCGGAAGTACTGAATGTCATGTGGTAATATATGGTACGGATTTGCAGTTGCAAAAAGCAAAAAAAAGATATAAAATGTTTTTGGGGGTAAAAAATTATGATTTGCAAAAAGTGCAAAAAAGATGTGCCTGATGGCCGATACTGCATAGCCTGCGGCGCGGACCAGTACGCGTCAAAAAAAACGCGCCCCCGCACGCGTCCCAACGGCACCGGCACGGCGTACAAGCGCGGCAGCACGTGGACGGCGCAGGTGACCGTCGGCATCAAGCGCGATCCGGATACGGGCCGTGTGCAGCAGGTCCGCCGCACTAAAGGCGGATTTAAAACGAAGCGTGAAGCTTTGGAGTTTTGTCAGCAGTTAGCGAATGCAGCCATGCCCAAAAAACATGTAACTTTTGGCGATTTGTGGGAGCAATACGAAAAGACAAAATTCAGGCAGCTCAGCGCATCAAAGCAGTGCGGCTATCGCACTGCCCTAAAGCGGCTCGGCGATATGATCTATACGCGCATCGATGCCGTGACCATAGCAGACCTGCAAGGGCTGGTAGACGGCTTGACGTTTTACTGCGCGCGAGACATAAAAGTTATCTTAAGGCATATGTACAAAATTGCCCTTGTGCAAGGGTGGGCAGAGAGGGATTTGGCGGCATTCATCACACTACCGCCGCGAAATGAAAAAGAAAGAACTCCGTTTACAGATGAGGAAATCTGTGCTATATGGCGGGGATACGATGCAGGCGACACATGGGCAGGATATATCTTGCTGATGATTTACACGGGCATGATGCCCGGCGAGCTGATATACTGCCGTAAAGATATGGTACATCTTGACAGTCATCAGATCATCGGGGCAGGCAAAAAAACGAACGAACGCAAAGAAAAACCCATCGTTATAGCTGACTTTTTGATGCCCGTCGTGCAGGCGCTGATAGACTATGCGGGCGACTCGCCCATGCTGTGCGGTACGTGCGCAGGCAAAAAAGAAGCGTTTTACAAGGCATACTACGCTTGCATCGCAAGATGCGGATGCCGAAGGCTTACGCCGTACTCATGCCGTCATACTACGGCTACAGCCTGCGCTGTCGGCGCAAGGATAGCCCCAAGTGTCATCCAGCGCATCATGCGCCACGCGACGATAACGACAACCCAAAGATATATCCACCCCGACGAGTCTGCCGTGCTGGATGCCATAAACACTTTAAACCCCAACCAAAACAGCCCGGTGAATTAATATATTCCACCTGTACATAAAAATGTATTGACGCACAGCCGGCACGATGGTATCATATATGCGTGGTCAGCAATGACCCGGTCAAGTCCACCACGTGCGACAAGTTGACTTTCCCCGCATTTGCGGGGGTGATCCTGATAAAGATCTTTTATCGACTTCGGCACGAGGTGTGTGGATTCAAATGAGAACGAAACTTCGCTTGATAAAATCGGGCGAAAAATCGTCGGAGTTCTGCTCCGGAAAGCACCTGCCGAAAGGCGGGTGCTTTTTTATTTGCCTTAATGGCAATTAAGCTCAGAAATTAAAAATATACTTTAAAAACATTAAATAAACGCTTGACATTATTATGCGAATACTGTATAATTATAAGCATCAAAGGGAAGGAAAACCCAAAAAACCAGAAAGGCAAAGAACATGAAAAATATCAACGAAATCGCAGCGACCATCAAAAACGCACAGACCTGGGCAGATGTCGAAGCAGAGATCAAAGACCTCTGCGAAGCAGCAGACATGCTCGAAGAGTATGAAGCCGCCGACGGCGAAAGCTTTGAAAGCGTGATTTATAAGGCTGCCGAGATCCTCGGCGTCGAGATTTAAAACAAAACGCGCCCGCAAAGGGCGGGCGAAAAATCGTCGGAGTCCTGCTCCGGAAAGCACCTGCCGAAAGGCAGGTGCTTTTTTGTAGCCGTTGTGCCGGCAGCAAAGCTCTGCAATCGATAAATATATTTTAAATTTATCAATTAAATGCTTGACAGAATCAATTAATTGTTGTATAATTGATTTGTGCTCAGGAAAGCACAATCTGGCAGGAGGAGGAGAGGAGCATGAAGATGAAGCGATTGATCGCAAGACTCATCGAGTGGATGAGTGCTCGGGGCTTTGATGCCAAAGATATCATCGACTGCATGCGTTATATCACGCAGTAAAAAAATCGGCAGTGCGTACCAGCTAACGTAAACACTGCCGAGAAGAGCAACCCAGGGGCGATTAACCTGCCTGTATCGCCCCTTGATTATATCAGGGCAGGAGACAAAAGTCAAGTGCGAAAACGGGAACCAGCTGCGCAGCTTGCTCGTACGCACGGTGGGGATGCTGTAGGCTGTATTGTTAGCTATAGCATCCTTTTTTATCCTTTATCAGTCACTCAACACACGCATCATAATAGCTTATGCGCACAATGCAACTAAAATAAGAAATACAAATAAAACATTAATATAAATAAAAACAACTTTGAATTAAGTCAAATATCTGGGTTGTTGACATTTAGTTGAAATTCATACATACGCCCCATTGCGGGGATTGATAATCATGGACTGCGCCTGTCTCAAACTCCGTGCGGCTATTGCCCCCCATCGCGGGGATTGATACGGAGTGTCGCGTGAAAACTCGTTGAGCTTTGTCTATTGCCCCCATCGCGGGGATTGATACTCCGTGCCGCGAGCGGTCAGCTGCTCAACGGCGGCGCCCCTTCCACACTCTTCCATCCACCTTCCACACCCCCTCTTTGCGTTCCCCTCCCCACTTTCCATTCAGGTGAGGCGGCTTCTGCGATTCGAAAACAATTACAAAAAATATATTTGATTTAACTGTTGCACACCCTCCCGAAAAGATGATACAATATACATGAATAAAGAAATTTTATTGCATTACGCATAAGATTCGGTTCAGTCGGTATGTTTTTGAAATCAGAAGGGAGAAAACCATGAAAAAAACTCTTAAGCATCTGTTCTCTGCGGCGATATGTGCAATTATGCTTTTCGCCTGCGTTTTCCCGAACTTTGCGGCGGCGGATACGGAGCTGAGCTCCGTTGATGCGGAAAAGCTGGAGGCTTTTTTTGCCCAGTCGGCAGGTGACGGAAGGCATAACTTCGATCATCCGGATTATGCGGGCGGGGTGTACGGAAGCTACACTGTCAGCAACTTTTCGGAAAGTCCCTGTGTCGGCATTGAGGACGGTGTCATCCGTTGGTTCGACTTTAACCCCGATGCAATGGGAAGCATTTTGCGCACTTCCCCGGTTTGGGATTTTCGCCCCCGCTTCTGCGGCGTTTTCGATTTGTCCGGAACATCGGTAACGAATGTTTACTCCCCGGTGCCGGGTCAAACGCATATTACGGCGGTGAACCTTGACGGCTGCGCAAACCTTGAGTGCCTTGAATTCGGCGATCAGAATGAATGCTTTGACATTTCCGCGCTGAATTGCCCGAACCTGAACATCATCGACCTTCGCACATATCACAGCGGGAATGTTGCCGTTCAGCCCAAGAGCTTTTCCGCTCCGGTCATGCTGAACACGCTCGGAAACGGCGGCGCGGGACTTTACGGCAGGGACGGAAGCTATGCACTGATCGCGCAGGGCGTTCGATACGACGAAAACGGGAACCTGATCGAAAACGACGGCTTCCTCGGCTGGTATGCGGACGGTCAGCTTCTTTCAACCGAAAGGGAAATGCAGATTTCGGACGGGATCCGCGCAGCCGCCTGCTTTGCGGGTGACGTTAATGAGGACGGAGCGATAAATATGGCGGACGCACTGCTCATCATGCGCTGCGCAATGGAACTCGGCGGAGAGCTTCCCCTCAGGCTTGCGGATGCGGACAGAAACGGAAGCATAGGCATTCCCGATGCACTGCTTGCGGCAAGGGTTGCAATGGGAAACTGAATTAGAATTTAAAAAACTGTTCGCGGACATTGCTCGTTTCGGAAAAACGGCTGTTTCGGATTGCCGGAAACACACCGGGGACGGAGAAATCACCGTGACATACTGATTTTGCGGACATGAACCTTATTGATTTTATTATAGTATTAATATTATCTGCGGCAATATGGTTGACGGCGTTTGCCGTTAAGAAGGGAAGTATTTGGAAATATGTTTTCGGAGCGGCGTTTACCGTATACCTGATGTGCGCTGCATCGATAACCGTTTTTCCGATACAGTTCAGCCCGACAATCAGAGCAATATTTGCGGAAGAAGGGTGGAAGATTACCGACTGCATAGTGCTTGTTCCGTTCAAAGACGGGATAACGGCGGATGATATTCTTAATGCTGCAATGACAGTTCCGTTCGGAGTTTTAATCACGTTGATAAGAAAGAAAACAACGTGGAAAAACGCGTTGGCTGCGGGTGCGGCTTTCGGAACGGCGACAGAATTGCTGCAATTGGCAATTGCGGCGATACAGGGGTTTTCGTTCAGGTATATCGATACGGCGGATATAATCTGCAACCTTGCGGGCACAATGCTCGGGTGGATGCTCACTGCCATGCTTATCCGCTTTTTGCAAAAAAGCAAGCCGGCGAACGTCGGGGAAAAATCCCTGTATGCATACATTTCGGAAAAATGTGTGAAGCAGTGATCCCGTAAATGCGGAGCGGCTCAATGCGGGAGGTTCGGAACACGAACCATCGGCATTGAGCCGTTTTTTTTATGCCGTTTTCGCATCGGAACGAACAAACGCAGTGCTTTCAGAACTTTATACACAAACCGAATGCACAACGTCAACATATGCTTAACTAAATATAAATATATTTGAAAAACCGCGCATTTCGGGGTTGACATCTTGACAACAACCTGTTAAACTGTGATACTGCATTATTATGGGTAAAATACGAATTTTTCGCCGCCGTCATGTGCGAAAGCATCGTTTAACGCTGTAGATCCCGCATTTTTTGCGCGGAACGGCAGCCCAAGAAACGCGCAGGCAGCGAATACCGCAGGCGGGGCTTCGGCCGCACTCAATGCGGCATTCCGAAATGCGAACAATGCGTAAGACACGACACAATCAAGTTTTCTGCGGAGAGCCGCAGAGGTTAGGGGTGAAACAATGTTGCATAAAGTAAACGTGGGCAAGAAAACACGCATGAGCTTCTCCCGCATCAACGAAATTCTCGATATGCCCGACCTTATTGAGGTTCAAAAGGATTCATATCGTCAATTCATCGAAAAGGGTCTGGGCGAAGTTCTTGACGACATCTCTCCCATTAAGGACTTTTCGGAGCGGTTGGTGCTTGAATTTGTCGGCTACAAAATCGACGAATCAAAACCCAAGCGCAGCGTTGCGGAATGCAAGGAACGCGATGTTAACTATTGCGCGCCGCTGTATGTTATCGCGCGGCTTATCAATACCGAAACCGGTTCCGTGAAGCAGCAGGAAGTCTTCATGGGCGATTTCCCGCTCATGACGGAACAGGGCACGTTCGTCATCAACGGAGCGGAACGCGTCATTGTCAGCCAGCTCGTTCGCTCGCCCGGCGCATATTATACCGAAACCGTTGACAAAGTCGGCAGAAGGCTTTTCAATTCTCAGGTCATCCCCAACAGAGGCGCATGGCTTGAATACGAAACCGACAGCAACGAAATTCTTTACACAAAAATCGACCGTCAGCGCAAGCTCCACGTCACCACCCTCCTGCGCGCTCTCGGTTACAGCTCCGATGCGCAGATCCTTGAGCTGCTCGGCGAGGAAGAACGCCTTAAAAACACCCTTGAAAAGGACCCCACTCACGACACGGTTGAGGGTCTTATCGAAATATACAAACGCCAGCGTCCGGGCGAACCGCCCACCGAAGAGAGTGCGCGCAACCTTATGACCGCGCTGTTCTTTGACAAGCGCTACGATCTTGCCCGCGTCGGCAGATACAAATTCAACTATAAACTCGGCATTGGTGCGCGCCTTGAAGGCAAAACCGCCGCCGAAACCGTTGTTGCCCCCCGCACGGGAGAGATCCTTGCGGAAGAAGGTCAGCTTATCGACCGTGAGCTTGCGTTCCGAATCGAGAACGCGGGTGTTCTCGGCGTGTATGTCGCCGTGAACGAAAAACGCATCCGCGTTGTCGGCAACCAGTTTGTCGATGCGGCATGCTATCTTGACTTTGATCCTCTTGAAGTCGGCATCAACGAACATGTTTACTACCCGGTGCTGATGGATATGCTCGCTCAAAAAGAGGCTCTTTCCGACGACGAATTCAAAAAACTTCTGCACGACAATGTGCTTGAACTCAGCCCGAGGCATATCCTGCCCGCAGATATGATCGCCTCCGTGAGTTACCTTATGGGTCTGCCCTACGGCATCGGCTTCTGCGACGATATCGACCACCTCGGCAACCGCCGCATTCGTTCCGTCGGCGAGCTGCTCCAGAACCAGATCCGCGTCGGCTTCACAAGGCTTGAGCGCGTTGTTCGCGAGCGCATGTCCATTCAGGATGTTGAAAGCACAATGCCGATAAACCTTATCAATATTCGCCCGGTAACGGCGGCCGTCAAAGAGTTTTTCGGTTCGTCCCAGCTGTCCCAGTTCATGGATCAGACGAACCCGCTTGCGGAGCTGACCCATAAGCGCAGGCTTTCCGCTCTCGGCCCCGGCGGTTTGAACCGCGACCGTGCAACGTTCGAAGTTCGCGACGTTCACTATTCTCATTACGGCAGAATGTGCCCTATCGAGACGCCCGAAGGCCCGAACATCGGCCTTATCAACTCCCTTGCAACCTATGCAAGAATAAATAAATACGGCTTCATCGAAGCTCCCTACCGCAAAATCGACAAGGAGAACCACTGCATCCTTGACGAGATCGTTTACCTCACCGCAACCGAGGAAAACGGCAAAATCATTGCCCAGGCAAACGAACCCACCGTCCGCGGCGAGGACGGCAGAGTTTGGTTCGAAAAGGAGCGTGTCGTTGCACGCAGGCTGGATCAGATCATCGAGGTGCGCAGCACCGATATCGACTATATGGACGTTTCCGCAAAGCAGCTCGTTTCGGTTGCAACGGCAATGATTCCCTTCCTCGAAAACGACGACGCAAACCGCGCACTGATGGGCTCCAACATGCAGCGTCAGGCGGTTCCCCTGCTTGTGACCGAATCCCCGGCTGTCGGCACGGGCATGGAATACAAGGCGGCATACGACAGCGGCGTTCTTGTTCTTAACGAAGAAGCGGGCGTTGTTCGCCATGTTTCGGCAGATAAAGTCGTTGTTGAATCCGATTCCGACAGGAGCCTGCATACCTATCGCCTTATCAAGTTCAAACGCTCCAACCAGGGCACCTGCATCAACCAGCGCCCCGTTGTCGATGTCGGCGAACATCTTGAAAAAGGTGCGGTCATTGCAGACGGCGCATCCACCAAGGACGGCGAAATTGCTCTCGGCAAGAACATTCTCATCGGGTTCATGACTTGGGAGGGCTACAACTACGAGGACGCAGTTCTCATCAGCGAACAGCTTGTTCGCGACGATGTTTACACGTCACTCCATATCGAAGAACACGAAACCGAGGCACGCGACACAAAGCAGCTCGGTGCGGAAGAGATCACGCGCGATATCCCCAACGTCGGCGAAGAGGCACTGAAGGATCTTGACGAACGCGGCATCATCCGAATCGGTGCGGAGGTTCATTCCGGCGACATCCTTGTCGGCAAAGTCACGCCCAAGGGCGAGACGGAGCTCACCGCCGAGGAACGCCTGCTCAGGGCGATTTTCGGCGAAAAGGCGCGCGAGGTTCGCGACACCTCCCTGCGTGTTCCGCACGGCGAGGGCGGCGTTGTTGTTGACGTTCGCATTTTCAGCCGCGAAAACAAGGACGAACTCTCTCCCGGCGTTCATGAACTTGTCCGCGTTTATATTGCACAGAAGCGCAAAATCTCCGTCGGCGACAAGATGGCGGGCCGCCACGGCAACAAGGGTGTTATTTCAAGGATCCTTCCCGAAGAGGATATGCCCTTCCTGCCCGACGGCACTCCGCTTCAGATAGTTCTGAACCCGATGGGCGTTCCGTCGCGTATGAACATCGGTCAGATCCTCGAGCTGCATCTCGGCAAGGCCGCAAAGGGACTTAACATGAAGGTCGCAACTCCCGTTCTTGACGGTGCGGGCGAGGACGATATCAAAATGCTGCTTGCAATGTCAAACAAGTCCAACAAGCCCATGCAGGATCTTATGAAAATGACTGCGGGCGATGTGCTGAAGCTGATTGAACTTGCGGATTCCGACCCCGTTGTCGGTGAAAAATTCCGCGAGGCATACAAACACGAGGACGGAAAGACCGTGCTTTACGACGGCCGCAGCGGTGAACCCTTTGAGAACCGTGTTTCCGTCGGATATATGTACTACCTTAAGCTGCACCACCTTGTTGACGACAAGATCCATGCAAGAAGCACGGGTCCGTACTCACTGGTCACTCAGCAGCCTCTCGGCGGCAAGGCACAGTTCGGCGGACAGCGTTTCGGCGAAATGGAAGTCTGGGCACTTGAAGCATACGGTGCGGCAAACACCCTTCAGGAAATCCTGACCGTCAAGAGCGATGATGTCGTGGGCCGCGTAAAAACTTACGAAGCCATTGTCAACGGCGAAAACGTTCCCGAGCCCGGCGTTCCCGAGAGCTTTAAGGTTCTTATCAAAGAATTGCAGTCCCTTGGTCTTGATATCAAGGTTCTGTCCGAAAATAATGAAGAAATCGTTATCGGAGAGCTTACGGACGATGACGATGTAAGAGAGTTGGGCGTCAATATTGCCGGTTATGAAGATGCACCCGGCGGCATGCTTAGAGACGATGATGTCGATGACTTTAACTTCATCGACGACGACGGTGAGGAGGATGACGACGACAGCTATGAGGAAGACGAGCATGATGAATTCGACGGCTTCACCTTCGAGGACGCCGACGGTAACTACGAGGAATAAAGTAAAGTCGGAAGGGAGATAAGAACTTGTTTGAACTGACAAATTTCGATGCAATCCGAATCGGTCTTGCATCCCCCGAAAAGATCAGAGAATGGTCCCACGGTGAAGTTAAAAAACCCGAAACCATAAACTACAGGAGCCTTAAACCCGAGGCGGACGGCCTCTTCTGCGAACGTATTTTCGGACCGACGAAGGACTGGGAATGCCACTGCGGACGATATAAGCGGGTGCGCTACAAGGGCGTTGTCTGCGAAAAGTGCGGTGTTGAAGTTACGAGAGCAAAGGTGCGCAGAGAGCGCATGGGCCATATCGAACTTGCGGCTCCCGTATCCCATATCTGGTACTTCAAAGGCATACCGTGCCGCATGAAAATGCTGCTGGACATGTCCCCCCGCAATCTGGAAAAGGTACTTTACTTCGTCGCATTCGTCGTTACCGATCCCGGTGACACCCCGCTTGAATACAAGCAGCTGCTCACCGATGTTGAATACCGTCAGGCGCAGCGTGATTACGGCGCAAAGAGCTTCAAAGCGGGCATGGGTGCAGAGGCCATAAAGGAGCTTTTGCAGCAGCTCGATCTTGAAAAAACCGAAAAAGAGCTTCGTGAAGAAATCGCAAATTCCGGCGGACAGAAGCGCGTGAATGCGATTAAACGCCTTGAAGTCATCGAAGCTTTCATAAAGAGCGGAAACAAGCCCGAATGGATCATAATGGATGTTGTTCCGGTTATTCCGCCGGAGATCCGCCCCATGGTTCAGCTGGACGGCGGAAGGTTTGCGACAAGCGACCTTAACGATCTGTACCGAAGGGTCATCAACCGCAACAACCGCCTTAAAAGGCTGCTTGAGCTGCGCGCGCCGGACATCATTGTTCGCAACGAAAAGCGCATGCTTCAGGAAGCTGTGGATGCACTTATCGACAACGGCAGGCGCGGGCGCCCGGTAACGGGTCCCGGCAACCGCCCGCTGAAGTCCCTTTCCGACATGCTGCGCGGCAAACAGGGACGTTTCCGCCAGAACCTGCTCGGCAAACGTGTTGACTATTCCGGCCGTTCCGTTATCGTCGTGGGGCCCGAACTCAAGATGTATCAGTGCGGTCTTCCCAAAGAGATGGCATTGGAGCTGTTCAAGCCCTTTGTCATGAAAAAGCTCAATGAGCTTGGCTATGCCCACAATATCAAGTCCGCAAAGCGCATGGTTGAGCGCGTGAAGCCCGAGGTTTGGGATGTGCTCGAAGACGTTATAAAGGATCATCCCGTTCTTCTCAACCGTGCACCCACGCTGCACAGGCTCGGCATTCAGGCATTTGAACCCGTTCTGGTTGAAGGCAGGGCGATAAAGCTTCATCCCCTTGTCTGCACCGCATACAATGCGGACTTTGACGGCGATCAGATGGCGGTTCATGTGCCCCTTTCGGTCGAAGCGCAGGCCGAAGCCCGCTTCCTTATGCTTGCGGCAAACAACATCCTCAAGCCGCAGGACGGCAAGCCCGTTGTCAGCCCCTCACAGGATATGGTTATGGGCTGCTACTACCTCACAATGCGCTGTGATGAGCTGTACGATTCCGAAATCCGCACAACGCTCAAGGCTATCATAAAGGACAACAGTTTTGTTGATGAATACGTCACCGATGAGGTCATTCACAGGGTCTATGCGCTGCGCAGCAAGACAATAATCGAGGATCTTGTTGCAAGGGCAATACGCGAGGTTCCCGCGGTTGACGAGGAAGCCCTCCGCGAATATCTTGGCGATTCCCGCCTTATCCGCATGTTCAACGGCGAGGGAAAGGCGTTCTCAAGCGAAAACGAGGCGATCATGGCGTATCAAACGGGCGAGCTTTCGCTCCATGCGCTTGCAAAGATTCGCCTTGAACGCGAGTTTGAAGGCAAGATTTACCGCAGGATCGTATCCACCTCAATCGGCAGGGTCATCTTCAACCACGCAATACCGCAGGATCTCGGTTATGTAAAGCGCGAGACTCCGGACGATATGTTCAAGCTTGAGGTTGATAAACTTGTTGTAAAGAAGGATCTCGGCAACATTATCGACCACTGCTTCCGCAAACACGGCCCCACGGTCACAAGCGAAGTTGCGGACAGCATAAAGGCTCTCGGCTACAAATACTCCACCCGCGGCGGCGTCACTGTCGGCTTCTGCGATATCACCGTTCCGGAGGAAAAGCACAATTTCCTTGAAGCCGCCGATGAACAGTGCGGACAGATTGACAACCTTTACCGCATGGGTCTGCTTTCCGCAGAAAACCGCCGCAAAAAGGTCATCGAAGTTTGGAAGGAAACGGAAAGCCTTGTTACCGACGCATTGATGAAGCGACTCAGCCCGATTAACCCCATCTTCATGATGGCAAACTCCGGTGCGCGCGGTTCAACCAACCAGATTCGTCAGCTCGCCGGTATGCGCGGCCTCATGGCAGACCCGCGCGGACAGATCATCGAGGTTCCGATTCGTGCAAACTTCCGTGAAGGTCTCTCCGTTCTTGAGTTCTTCATCAGTTCCCACGGTGCGCGCAAAGGTCTTGCCGATACCGCACTCCGTACCGCGGACTCCGGTTACCTCACAAGACGCCTTGTTGACGTTTCCCACAACGTCATCGTTCGTGAAGAGGACTGCTTTGCGGAACGCGGCATGGCGATTGACGGCATGATTCTTGAAACCATCGGCGACGGCGACCGTCCCCTTGAACCCCTCGGCGACCGTATTCTCGGCAGGTTCACCGCAGCGGAGGTTCGCGATCCCGAAACGAACGAGCTCATCGTCGGCAAAAACGAAATGATAACGTTCGATATTCGTGACCGCATCGTTAAAGCAGGCATCACCGGCGTCAAGTGCCGCACGGTCTTCACCTGCCGCAGCGAACACGGCGTCTGCGCAAAGTGCTACGGCCGCAACTGTGCAACGGGACAGCCCGTTACCATCGGCGAAGCCGTCGGCATCATTGCAGCACAGGCGATCGGCGAACCCGGTACGCAGCTCACCATGCGTACATTCCACACCGGCGGCGTTGCAACCGCCGACGATATCACGCAGGGTCTTCCCCGTGTTGAGGAAATTTTCGAAGCGCGCAAGCCCAAGGGTCTTGCGGTTATCACGGAACTCTCCGGCTCGGTGGAAATCAAGACGGACGGCAAAAAGACCGAAGCAATTATTTCCGGCGAGGACGGCGAAATCGAGAAGTATCTCATTCCGTTCGGCTCAAAGCGCAAGGTTGAAACCGGCGATTTCGTTGAAGCGGGCGACACTTTGACCGAAGGTTCAATCAACCCGCATGATATCCTCAAAATCAAGGGCGTCAAGGGCGTTCAGGCTTATATGCTCCGCGAAGTTCAGGCTGTTTACCGCAGCCAGGGCGTTGAAATTTCCGATAAGCACATCGAAGTTATCATTCGCCAGATGCTCCGCAAGGTTCAGGTCGAAGATTCGGGCGACACGGATCTGCTGCCCGGCGAGCTTATCGATATCTTCAAGTTCGAACAGACGAACGACAGCGTTGTTGCGGTGGGCGGCGTTCCCGCAACCGCAAAGCGTAAGCTGCTCGGCATCACCAAAGCATCGCTTGCAACCGACTCATTCCTCTCCGCTGCAAGCTTCCAGGAGACGACCCGCGTGCTTACCGAAGCTGCAATCAAGGGCAAGGTTGACCCGTTGGTCGGCCTGAAGGAGAATGTCATCATCGGCAAGCTCATACCCGCAGGCGTCGGCATGAAACGTTATCGCAATGTCGAAGTTGAGGTAAAGCCCGAGTCCGATAACCCGGCAGCAGCGGGCAATGCCGAATAAGCACCGCAGCCGACCACTCGTGCAGCAGCTTAATTCGGAACAGTTTTACAGTTGAAGACACGGCACCCGACAAACGGCAGAAAACTGCCGCCAAGGGCTGCCGTGTTTGCATTTGCCGCGTGCAATGCCCGAGCGATTTCGAAATTCGTAGGCAATGCCCGGAATTATTCGAAGCACATTGCGTTCGCATATCGGCAGACCAAACAGTTGAAAACTCCTTTTAAATCGCTCCGAGCGGGCTTGACGTGCGGGGAAAAAAGCGGTAGAATGTACTCGGAAAAGTTTATTCGAAAGGAAGCTTAAAAATGGCTGAATCATATACAAAAACCGAGTGCAAGCTTCACGGCACACCCTACTGCGCCGCGCTGAACATGAAAAACTGTGCGGACTGCTTCGCTTCAAAGCTTGATTCGGAGCAGCAGGAGGCTCTTATTGAGGATATAGGCTATATTGCCGCTGCTCTGCCGGAGGACGGCATTGAAAGTTTCCTTGATGAACCCGAATGTATGCTTTGCAAGGGCAGTGAAAAGGGAAAGCCCGAGTTTTTTGCGCAGCTCAGCATGGGGCACGATCATCCGACGGTTGACTACTTGGATGAAAAAAGCAATAAAAAATACAAGCGCAGCACAGCCATGCTCATACCCGTGCAGCTTCCTGCCTGCCGCAAATGCCGCAGTCTGCTCATGCAGTCGTATTTTGTACCGATAATTGTCGGCGTTGTGTTCGCGGCAGCGGGGCTTGTGCTGACGATAATCGAACCTGTTCGCGCAGCTCTTGCGCGGTTCGGCGCAGCGATCCCCTTCCTGTTTTTCCTGATGTTTGTTTTTATCGGTATCATCGCCGAAAGTTTGCTTCGGATCTCTTACACCAAGCGTGTTGAACGCAGAATGAATACCCGTGCTTCCCGCATTGCAAAGCTTTCTGCGCTCACAAAGCTGGGTTGGTTCCCTGTTCACGGGAGTGAAAACGGCATTCGATATACCTTCACCGATAAACCCCTTGAAAGCGGCATTCTGACCGGAAGAGGGCAGAGGGAACTGCTTGACGATATTCGTTCCGAAACTTCCGAAAAGAAATAAAACTTAATCACCGAGACGTACTCAACGTTCCGGAAACAGGCAAGGCTCAATATCAACGGCGGATTCTTTCTTCCGAGGGTTGATATTGAGCCTTTTGTTGTTGTGTGTCGGAAAAGTGACGATTTTGCGAATTAAATATGTTTGAAAGAAATTCGTTCGAAAATGCGTGTTTTTTTCGAAAAAAACATTGGGAATACCGTTGACAGCGATATTGAAATCCTGTATAATATCAGCATAAGATACACAGTATATAAAAGAACAAAAGTTCGGCTCTATGCAGTGTACTTAAATTTTAATATGCAGCATTAAAGGAGGTAACTTGTGCGAAAGTTAAAAAGAACTTTATCTTATCTTTTGATATTGATAATGTTGCTCCAGTTGTTGCTTATTCCGATGAGTGTTTCAGGTGAGAAACTTGCAGAGCCGAGTATAGTTCGGGAGCTTTGCGAGTTGAGAGGCACGAACACAGAAACATATCTCCGGACGGATGGCTTGTATGAATGCATCGTCTTTTCCGAAGATACGTATATTTCAAAGAAATACCCGAGCGCAAACTATTACACGAGCAACTACCTCCGTACAGGTTGTGATGACGCCTATGAAACAAGACGCGTTCTTATAAATTTCGATATTCCGATGTATCAGATTGCAATAAATTTGCCGATAGGTTTGCGCAAACAACAATGCAATCCGGGAAAAATGTGTATTATGCAGCGAGGAGCATGGATTGCTCGGATATGCTGCTTAATATGAGTCAACTTGCCGTTATCGGCGGAGACGGCACATTGACACTGAACTGGTAAGAAAGGAAGGAAGGAAAGAATATGAAAAAAATCGCAATGATTCTTTTGGCCGCACTTTTGGTGTTGAACACCTTTGCCTGCACCGGAGGCAGTGAAAAACAAGCGGTGAATCAACCGCAAGACTTGGAAAAAACGCAGCCGAAATGTTATCTTTTCAGCTCCGCAAACGGTGGACTGCAAAGCAAGGACAGCGCGGATACAGCCGTTTATGAGGGCGAGCTGATGTCGCAATGGGACGGGTCAAGCTTTAAAGCATCCGATGCGCCGGCAAAAGCTTCCGTGACCTATGGCGGAGAAACTTACACAGGGACATACAGAGGCTCGGAGTATAGAATGGGAAATTCATATATCACGCATTACTATACGGGGGATAACTGTTATGAATTCGGGATTAATTCCGAAAACGGGAAACTTGTTGGAATCAATTTCCAAACAGAGTCTTTCTATAAAAAAGAAAGTGCGGCATCGGAGTTGAGAAATGCGCGGGAACGCGCCGAAGAGGTTGCAAGGGAATGCGCCGCAAACTTCGTGAACCTTGAAGAATGCGGTGAGCCCGCGGTGAGCGTTGTGCCTCTTGGAGACGAGAGCGGCGCGGCAATGGATCTTTACCAGTACTTTTTTTGCAGGAAACTGAACGGCATTGAAACAAGGGCATATGTCGCCGTTCGCGTCAACTCAAGGGGTATGCTTGTTTCGTTCAGCCTTGGGGATTTGGATTCTTTCGATAAGATGGAGGCGGACAGCGCAAGATTCGACAGCCTGAATATTGAAGATGAAATTCGAAAGGCGTTTCAGAATATCCACCCCTTCCCGAACGGCACGATTGTTGAAGGTCCGAGTATTGACAGAGCATTTTTCGCCGTGACGCCGCAGGGAGAAACGGTGATAATAGCGGCTGCTCAGGCGACGTTTTCGCTGCAACAGACGGATGAAAACTCAACACAGGATCCGGAACCGATCGGCGCAGGATATGAGTTTATCATAAAATAGGGTAAGCGTGAATCGGCGGCAGAGCGCCTTGATGCATTGTTCCGAAGAATGATGCCGTCGCCGAAAGAGTAACGGAACACAATCGACTCGCAGACGCTGCGTTGCAGAAGTTTGTCGAGTCGATTTTTATGCCCGAAGCCGAATTTCGGAATGATATAATTTGAAGAAACCGATTTTTTTCAAAAATTTTCAATAAAAAAGGGCAAATATACTTGACAATGCCTTGAATGGATGATATAATACGCTCAGTGTGTTTTTAAGCTGACATACTATGCGATTTTTGTATGGAAAATACTCCTTCCAAGGGGTTGCAAGGGGTTTTCTTTATATAAAAATAAAAATTTTATTTTAGTTAAGGAGAAACTTTCATGCCCACTATTAACCAGTTGGTCAGAAAGAGCAGGGAAAAGGTCGAATACAAGTCCAATTCCCCGATTCTGAAGCAGTGCCCTCAGCGCCGCGGCGTTTGCACCGCTGTTCGTACCATGACTCCCAAAAAGCCGAACTCCGCACTCCGTAAGATTGCCCGTATCCGCCTTACCGACGGTCTCGAGGGTACCGCTTACATCCCCGGCATCGGTCACAACCTTCAGGAGCACTCCGTCGTTCTTATCAGGGGCGGCAGGGTTAAGGATCTTCCCGGTGTTCGCTACCACATCATCCGCGGTGCACTCGATACCGCAGGCGTTGCAAAGCGTATGCAGGCTCGCAGCCGTTACGGCGCGAAGCGTCCCAAGAAGTAAGGAGGTAAACTATGCCCAGGAGAGGTTTTGTTCCCAAGAGGGAAGTTCTTGATGATCCTATTTACGGCGGCAAGCTCGTAACCAAGCTCATCAACCAGGTTATGCTCGACGGCAAACGCGGCACGGCTCAGAAGGCCTGCTACGGTGCTTTCGATATCATTCGTGAAAAGACCGGCCGTGAGCCTCTTGAAGTGTTCCAGGAAGCAATGAACAACGTCATGCCCGTTCTGGAAGTCAAGGCTCGCCGTATCGGCGGTTCCACCTATCAGGTTCCCCTCGAAATCCGTGCGGAACGCCGCCAGACTCTCGGTCTGCGCTGGATCGTGCTTTATGCACGCGCAAGGAGCGAGCGCACCATGCAGGAAAGGCTCGCCGGCGAAATTCTTGATGCCTGCAATCAGCAGGGCTCCGCTTTCAAAAAGAAAGAGGACGTTCACAAGATGGCAGAAGCGAACAAGGCTTTCGCACACTTCAGGTTCTGATTTTCCGTTTTCGGAAACATCAAAACCGCTGCCGTTTTTCGGATTCCGTTTAAAAATCCAAAAACTGCATAAACTTATTTCGGAAATTTTCAACAATGCGGAAAGGAGGATTCGGCAATGCCTCGCAAAACACCCCTTGAGATGACGCGCAACATCGGCATCATGGCTCATATTGACGCGGGCAAAACAACAACGACCGAGCGCATTCTGCTCTATACGGGCAAAATTCACCGCGCGGGCGAAGTTCACGAGGGCGCAGCCACCATGGACTACATGGAACAGGAGCGCGAACGCGGCATCACCATCACCTCCGCCGCAACAACCACCTATTGGCACGATTGCCGCATAAACATCATTGACACACCGGGGCATGTTGATTTCACTGTTGAAGTCGAACGCTCCCTGCGCGTGCTTGACGGTGCGGTTGCGGTATTCTGTGCAAAGGGCGGCGTTGAGTCCCAGAGCGAGACTGTTTGGCATCAGGCGGAACGCTACCATGTTCCCCGCATTGCCTATGTCAACAAAATGGATATCGTCGGTGCTGATTTCTTTAACGTCATGGACATGATGCGCGAGCGTTTGGGAGCAAACCCCGTCGCGCTGCAGCTTCCTATCGGCAGTGAAGCAGATTTCCGCGGCGTTATCGACCTTGTGTGCATGTGCGCAGAGGTCTATTACGACGATGACGGGTTTGACATTCGCAATGAGCCGATACCTTCGGAATATCTTGAAAAAGCGGAGCAATACCGCACCGCTTTGATAGAAGCCGTTGCCGATGAAAGCGACGAACTGATGGAGCTTTACCTTGCGGGTGAGCCCATCCCCGAGGATCTGCTCCGCAGTGCCATAAGATCCGCAACCATCAACAACAACGCCGTTCCGACCTGCTGCGGTTCATCTTATCGCAACAAGGGCGTTCAGCCCCTTATGGACGCGATCGTTGATTATCTGCCGAGTCCCTTGGATCTTCCTCCCATTGAGGCAACGAGCAGGGACGGCAAAAAAACGATCGAGGTCACGGCGGATGATTCCGCACCGTTCGCTGCGCTGGCGTTCAAAATCGTTACCGATTCATTCGTCGGCAAGCTTGCATTTTGCAGAGTTTATGCGGGTTCGCTCAAAGTGGGTTCCGTTGTGTACAATGCAAACAAGGGCAAGCGCGAACGTGTCACAAAGCTTTTGCTCATGCATGCGGACAGCCGCACCGAGCTTGACGAAGTCTATGCCGGCGATATTGCCGCATTTGTCGGACTTCGCGAGACGGTCACGGGCGAAACGCTTTGCAGCGAAGGCAAACCGCTGCTCATGGAATCAATGGATTTTCCGGAGCCGGTGATTCGTATCGCCATCGAATCAAAAACAAAGGCAGGTCAGCAAAAACTCAGCGATGCGCTTGCAAAGCTTGCAGAGGAGGATCCCACTTTCCGTTCCTATTCGGACGAGGAAACAGGGCAGACGATCCTTGCGGGCATGGGCGAGCTGCATCTTGACATAATCGTTGACAGACTCATTCGTGAGTTCAAAGTCGAGTGCCGTGTGGGCAAACCGCAGGTTGCATATCGCGAAAGCATCACAAAAACCGTTCGCACCGTCGGCAGCTACATCCGCCAGAATGCGGGCAAGGGTGTATACGGCCACTGTGCCGTTGAGTTTGCGCCCGGCGCGCCCGGCAGCGGGTTTGTGTTCGAAAATGCCGTTCCGCCTTCCGTGCTTCCGCCTGAATACGTTAAGGCTGTTGAAGAAGGCATTCGCGAGGCATCGCGCAGCGGTTCGCTGGGCGGATACGAAGTCGTTGATTTTTCCGCAAAGCTTGTTGACGGCAGCGTGAACGAGCTTGAATCATGCGAACTTGCATACAAAATTGCGGGAAGTCTCGCATTCCGCGAAGCGTGTGAAAAAGGCGGCTCCGTGCTGCTTGAACCGTTCATGAAGTGCGAAATTGTCGTTCCGGATGAGTTCTTGGGCGATGTTATGGGCAACATCACGGCGCGGCGCGGCAGAATCGACGGGGTTGAAATGCGCGCGGGAGGTCAGCAGTGCATCAATGCGCTTTGTCCCCTCAGCGAAATGTTCGGCTATGCAACGGATCTGCGTTCAAGAACGCAGGGCCGCGGAAGCTTCACAATGCATTTCGACCACTATGAAGAGGTTGCCAAGAACCTTGTTGACAAAATCCTTGGCATTATCTACCAGTAACATCGGAGCTTCCGACAGCGGCAAAAGGGCTTATTCAGCCGGTCTCGCCGAAAAATCCCGACTTTGCGAGAATATATCTGTCGGAGCACCGTGATACACCGACATCCCCTTATTGCAAAAGCGATGCAATTGGGATATAATTATTTGAGAGAATAAACTATTAAATCCATCAGGAGGAATTCACAATGGCAAAGCAGAAGTTCGAAAGAACCAAACCCCATGTAAACATCGGCACCATCGGTCACGTTGACCATGGCAAGACCACCCTCACCGCTGCAATCACCATGGCTCTCTCTCAGCAGGGCCAGGCTGCAGCAATGCGTTACGATGAAATCGACAAGGCTCCCGAAGAGAAAGCCCGTGGTATAACCATCAACACCGCTCACGTTGAATACGAGACCGATCACCGTCACTATGCACACGTTGACTGCCCCGGCCACGCTGACTATGTTAAGAACATGATCACCGGTGCAGCACAGATGGACGGCGCAATCCTCGTTGTTTCCGCAGCGGACGGCCCCATGCCCCAGACCCGTGAGCACATCCTGCTCGCTCGTCAGGTCGGTGTTCCCTACATCGTTGTTTTCATGAACAAGGTTGACCAGGTTGACGACGAAGAGCTCCTTGAGCTTGTTGAAATGGAAATCCGTGAGCTGCTCTCCAGCTACGACTTCCCCGGCGACGAGATCCCCATCATCAGGGGTTCCGCTCTGCGTGCTCTCGAAGCACTCACGGCAGGCAAGGTCGCAAAGGAAACCCCCGAGTGCCAGTGCATTTTCGAGCTTATGGATGCTGTTGACCAGTACATTCCCGAGCCCGAGCGTGCTTCCGACAAGCCCTTCCTTATGCCCGTTGAGGACGTATTCACCATCACCGGCCGCGGCACCGTTGCAACCGGTCGTGTTGAGCGCGGTGTTGTAAAGGTAAACGATCCCGTTCAGATCGTCGGTCTCCGCGAAACCAAGCAGACCGTTGTTACCGGCGTTGAAATGTTCCGTAAGCTCCTCGATCAGGCGATCGCAGGCGACAACATCGGTGCTCTTCTCCGCGGTATCCAGAGGTCCGAGGTTGAGCGTGGTCAGGTTCTGGCAAAGCCCGGTTCAATCCACCCCCACACTCACTTCAATTCCGAGGTTTACGTTCTGACCAAGGAAGAAGGCGGCCGTCATACCCCCTTCTTCTCCGGCTATCGTCCCCAGTTCTATTTCAGGACCACCGACGTTACCGGTGTTATCAAGCTCCCCGAGGGTGTTGAAATGGTTATGCCCGGCGACAACATTCGCATGGAAATCGAACTCATCACTCCCATCGCAATGGATGCAGGTCTTCGCTTCGCTATCCGTGAAGGCGGCAGAACCGTTGCTTCCGGCGTTGTTTCCAGCGTTATTGAATAATCTCAGGTAGTTTGCCTGTTTAGCGCAGGTAATTTTTCCCTGATAAGGCAAGCGGCTGCCCGTTGCGGGCAGCCGCTTGCTGTATAGTCAACATAACGGTACATATCGAGTGAGCAAAAACGCAGAAATCATATTTTGCCCGTGCACAAAGTCGATCAGGCCGCTGTTTGATTATTCCCTGTTTGCAGCAGCATCAACAACATGCATCCACAGCCTGCGTATGGAGTTTTCGGCTTTTCGGCACAGCTTCGGAACACCCAAGGCTTTGAACAGCAATATGCGCACTTTGTCCGCCGCAAGTCCGACAGCCAAGATAACTCCTGCCGAGGCAAGCACGGCGAACGGGATAAGCGGGAACGGAAGCCGCCCGATAAAAGCAAACCGATTGCCGATAACGTGTTCGAACACGAGCGGCGAAACATGCAGCAGGTAAACGCCGAATGCGGCGGGTGCAAACAAAACGGCAAATTCGGTGAGCTTGCGGCCGGGCTTAAAACGGGCAAAAGCGACTGACAGCGCAGCGGCGCAGAGCAGCACCGTCGGGGAGGTGTCCCGCACGAAAAGACTTCCCGGAACAAAGCGGAGCAGCCTGTCGCCTGTGATTTTAAAAAGTGCGGTGAACACGGCAGCGGAGGCGTAAATCAAAAGAGCTTTTTTTGACGACATGCTTTCGGGAACGCGAAGTTTCTTCATTGCCGCACCGAAGATATACAGCACACCGAGCCAAAGCGGGGAGTGCCCCCCGACAAGCGCAAGGGGATCTTTTTTCCAAAAGGAAGCAAATGTATCATACAAACTGAAAACCGCAATAAGCATAATGCAGAGCGAAACAAGTGCGCGGCGATTCAGCCTGCGAACAAGCGCATTCAGCAGCGGAATGAAGAAAAACATGCCGATATATGCCGTGAAATACCAATACTGTTTTGAAGTCACGGGCAGAAATGCGTCCGCAAAATCCGAAACGCCGACGGAACCGACGCCCGCGATGCAATAAACCGTTGTTATTATCACCGAATAAAAAACAACCTGAAGCCAAAGTTCAATGCAGCGGGCAAGACGCAGAGGCTTCGGCCTGTCCGAATAACCGACATAGCCGCTGATGAGCGCATAACAATTCACGGCGCAGTATGCGGCGGCTTCCAGCAGCCAAACTGTTGAATATGCAGCAAGATTCCCTTCGGAGGCAGTGATAACACCGCCTTTTTTTAAAATATGCAGCACCGCTGCAAGCAGCATTGCAAAAATCCGCAGAAGCTCAATGCCGTGATTCCGCTCGGAATGCGGCGTGGGGTTCAATTCAGTGTTTATTTCCATAAATACATTTCCGTAATTGATTTTTATTTCGGCATAATGCAGACCTGCCGACAGTACGCCTTGCGGAAAATGCTATCATAAATTCAGGATAAAAGCAAGCAAATAAAATGAACGGCACGGATTTTGTCCGCACCGTTCGTCCCGTAAGTTATCGATTGCGCTTATATATAACGCTTATGCGATGCAACGCTCATAAACTGCGCTTATGCAATGCAGCGCTCATAAACTGCGCTTATGCAATGCAGCGCTCATAAACTGAGCTTATGCAATGCAGCGCTCATAAACCGTGCTTATGCAATGCAGCGCTCATAAACCGTGCTTATGCAATGCAACGCTCATATACTGAGCTTATGCAATGCCGAGCGTGAGCCTGAGGGCGATGATCGCATCCGCAATGGTAATTCTTCCGTCGCCGTCAAGATCGGCATTCGGGAGATATTCGGCGGGAATGGTTTCAAGCTGCAACGCGTGACGCGCAATATGAATGGCGTCCTCGGTATTCGCAAGTCCGTCACCGTTCACATCATAGAACAACGGTTCAAACCCGGCGGTCAGTTCATAGGAAACGAACATATCATAACTATATTCGGGCGTTTCGGAAACGAGACTGCCGTTGCTGTACCAGCCGTTGAAACGGAAGCCGGGTTTTGCGTTCGCCTCAAAATAATTCACGGCGAAATCATTCTCAAGCCGCATGGAGCAGTTCACATAACCGCCTGGTTGTGCTTCAAGGTCAATATTAAACTGTCCGTACCACTCGCTGTTGTGGTGCCAGCGAATTTCGGTAAATTTGTTGCCGGTCGTGTAAAGCTGAAGCAACTGCTTGCAGTCCGAAAGATCGAGAACGCCGGAAATATTGTTGCCGGAAATATCCAGCCCTTCCAATGCTTCGCAGCCGGCCGCATCAATTTCGGTAAAGCCGCAGTTATCGGCGGAAACGTTCATAAGGTAGGGATTTGACGCAAGGTTGAGCTTGCCGGTCAAGCCGGGGTTGCCGGAGATGGAAAGATCATAGATTCCGCCGCAATTCTCATAGTTCAGCTCCGTAAGCCCTGTCTCCATGCAGTTGACCGCAAGGTTGTTCGGCAGCTCGGGCAGATAAAGGAAGTCCATATCGCAGAAATTGCAGTTTACATAGTTCAGATAATTGCAGTTGCGCAGATCAAGCTCCGTAATGCCTGAGCTTTCGCAGCCGAATTCGCAAAGGGCGAACATTTCGGTTTCGTTTATGTCGCTGATTTTTGTTTGCGAAAAGTCAAGGTGTTCAATGATTCTTTCACACCCGCTCAGATCAATTTCCTCAAGGTCGTTGTTCATGAGTATATCAAGGAAGAGGAGGGAGGTGCAGTCGCCGAGATTCAGCACTTCGGTAAGCTCGTTATCTTGAAGATACAGTTCCGTAACGTTTGCACAGTTGAAAAGATTAACGGAACTTAAAGTGCTGTTTGCAAAGTAGCAATGAGTCATTTCATAGCAATTGGAAAGATCCGCCGTGGTGAAATTGCCGCCGTCAACATCAAGGGTTGAAAGCGCGTCAAGCCCGCTCATGTCAAACGTACCTGCAAAATCCTTTATATAGGTGAGATTGATCGCAAACATGCGGTTGATTCCGTCCACTTCTTCCCAATCAAAATACGCTTCGTGCTCAAAGCCCCATTCATCAACGAACAGTGCGCCCCAACTTTCGGGGTCGTCAGGATCGTAACCGTCGGGATTGAGCTTTTCGCCGTTGCGAATGCCGTTTGAATCGGTTTGTTCAAGGAATGTGCGAACCTTGTTAAAGTCGTTTTGGTCATAACCCTCGGGTGCGGTATGCACGGCGGGAGATTTTGCGGCATTCGCAAGAATTGCAGCCGTTTCATCCGCAAGCACGGGTGCAGCACCGGACAGGGACAGCACAGTCATTGCCGCAGCAAGCAGAAGGGCGGCAAAGAGCTTAAACTTCGATTTTTTCATCTTTTTCCTCCAAAAATATATTTTCTTGCCCGCAATTACGGCATTCTGCACCGGCGCATACGGGCGTGGGCGGGATCCTCCCGCCGCAGGCGGACTCTTGTTTGCCGAACCGCGGCGGGATTTGTTGCTGCGGCATCCCGGACGGATTGGGGGGTCTTGAGGCTTGCCGGGTGAATAACGTGTTTGCATGTATAAACATGTTAATTCGTTGCCGTAAATAAAATATAACTTAAAACGGCGTCCGTGTCAATAGCTTTTTTGCAAAAGTTGTGATATTATTAAACCGAAAATTGCAAACGGAGGTAAAAATGATAACACATGAGCCGCTGCCGCTGTATGAGGCGTTCAGCTTTTTAACCGGCATTGCGAATGATTTTTCGATTGAAGAATTCTTTGAAGCGATGTATATAAAACACATATCAAAAGCGGAGGAGTACGGCAAAAGATGCAGGATACTGTCGGAGCTGTACCGGCGGCTTGCCGCGTCCGTAACGGCGGAGCCGGAGAAGCTTTCGGCCTTGTTCAGCATGTTCACTCCGCGCGGCAGAGCACGGGATATGCACCAGTCGGAAACCATAGCAGGGTTTTTCACACGGAGCATGACGGTTTTTCTTGAAAGCGACCGCGAAAAGGTTTTCGAAAGCATTGAAAACAGTCTTGATGAAGTCCCCGGTCTGATTTTCCGCGCCGTTGCCGGGCAGATGCAGGAAAAAGCATTTGCGGACGGCGAAAAGGTTGATGCGGCAGAGGTGTTTCGCGCAGTGAACGGAAGCGCGCTTCCGCAAAAAACAAAAAACGCACTCATAGATGCTGCGCTTGACCCGCAAAGGTATGCTCAAATGCTGCGGGAAGTGCTTTGCCCCGTTGCGGACGAATTTGAGCGTCAGCGTGAACTCTGGCAGCCGCTTATCTGCGATTTTGCGGAGTTTTTCCCGATCGACGGCAATGAAAAGGCTCTTTTGCTCAGTGAAATGAAATACGACGCTTCTCCGATTGACGAGTGCCTGATCTGCCCCTCCGTTATCGGGTTTGCAAATGCATACATAGGCACGGATGCACCGGAGGCGGGCAGCTCGCGGCTGATTGCGATTATCGGCACGCTTTTCAGTACTTTCCGCCGCAATTCGGAAAGCGCGGAAAACTCGGTTTCCGAAGTTGCACGGATAATGGATATCTTGGGCGAACAGAATCGCTTCAAAATCGTTCTGCGGCTGCTTGAAGGTTCGGCATATGTGGGCGAACTTGCAAAGTATCTCGGGCTTGCACCCTGCACCGTTTCGCAGCACCTAAGCGTTCTGCTCGGCGCAAACCTTGTTAAAAGCGCGGATATCGGTCGCAGAGTGTATTATTCGCTCAACAAGGAGCGTACGGACTGTTTCCTTGATGCGCTTTGCGGATTGATGAAAAAAGACGAATAAGAATGTATATCGCACGTGTTCCCCTTGTATTGAGCCGCATTTCGGGTTATAATAGCAATGAGCAAAGATAATTCGATTCCCGCTCTGCGGCTGCTCCTTCGCGGGCGGGAGAAAGGTCAATTAATGAGCGAACAGTGTACCCACAATTGCGAAACCTGCGGGGTGGATTGCGCTTCCCGCGGCAGTGCGCAAAAGCAGCAGGATTTTAAAGTGAATGCACATCCGCTGAGCAATATCAAAAAGGTCATTGCCGTTGTCAGCGGCAAGGGCGGCGTCGGCAAATCCCTCGTCACTTCCCTGCTTGCGGTAAACATGAACCGTGCGGGAAAGCACAGTGCGATTCTTGATGCGGATATTACCGGCCCCTCCATCCCCAAGCTTTTCGGCATACATGAAAAGGCTCTCGGAAACGAGGACGGCATTCTCCCCTGCAAAAGCAAAACGGGCATTGATGTTATGAGCATCAACCTCCTGCTGGAAAACGATACCGACCCCGTGGTTTGGCGCGGCCCGGTTATTGCGGGAACGGTCAAACAGTTCTACACGGATGTCATCTGGCGCGATGTCGATTTCATGTTTGTTGACATGCCTCCGGGAACGGGCGATGTTCCCCTGACGGTGTTCCAGTCCCTGCCGATTGCAGGCATCGTTGTTGTTACCTCTCCGCAGGATCTCGTTTCCATGATAGTTGAAAAGGCCGTGAACATGGCGCGCATGATGAATATTCCCGTGCTCGGCATTGTTGAAAACATGTCCTATTACGAGTGCCCGCATTGCGGCGAACGCAGCGAGATTTTCGGCAGAAGTCATATTGACGAAACGGCGCACAGGTTCAATATCCCCGCCGCCGCACGCCTGCCCATCAATCCCAAACTTGCCGCCGCTTCCGATGCAGGGCTTATCGAGATATATGAGGGCGATTGGCTGAACGGAATCACGGAGTTCCTGATCGGAACGGAAAAATAATCAAATACTCGAATCACGGGTCGGGAATGCGGAATTGTTTCGCATTCCTCCTTTTTAATTAACAGACGGAATCGCATTGAAGAGGAGCTGTCACCGCAGCCCGCCCTTGCATTCATACTTCTTCCTTTCGTGCATACAATTAAGCAGCGGCAGCGGATATGCGCAGGGCATTCTGTCAACTGCTTTGCGCATTCCGAAATACGCAGCTTGAAAGGACAAAAAGCGAATGGATAATTTGAAATACGGCAGTCGAGGCACGGATGTTGAGCTTTTGCAGCTTGCGCTCACGCGCAGCGGATATTATAATTCACCGTACGGAATTGACGGTATTTTCGGTGCGCACACGCAGAACGCGGTGCGCAGGTTTCAGGCTGCATTCGGGCTTGCGGCGGACGGCATTGTCGGCAGGGACACGAAAAAGGCTCTGCTCCCCTTCCTTCTCGGCGGGTTTGCAACAAAAATTCGCAGCGGAGACACGTTTTACCGCCTTGCAAAGCATTACGGAACAACGATTGCCGCAATTGCGGCGGCGAATCCCGCATTGAATCCGGAGAAATTGGTTCCGGGAACGGAAATTTATATTCCGTACGGCTTTGACCTTGTGCCGTCCGATGTTCGGTGGACCTCCAAGCTGAATGAACTTGTGCTTGAAGGGTTGAAGCTGCGCTATCCTTTTATCGGAACGGAAACATACGGAAAATCCGTCATGGGCAGGCCGCTTCGCGCAGTTTCAATCGGTGCGGGCTCGGCTGAGGCGTTTTTCAATGCATCACATCATGCGAACGAGTGGATAACAACTCCGCTTGTGCTGAAATTTGCAGAAAACTATCTGAAAGCATATATCAACGGGAGCAGCATTTTCGGAAGGGATGCGCGTGAACTTTTTGCAAAAACGCGGCTTTTCATCGCCCCGCTTGTCAATCCGGACGGCGTGGATCTTGTTAACGGTGCATTGGATGAAACAACGCCGCTTTGGCAGTCCGTGAAGCGCATTGCGCGGCAATACCCTGCGGTGCCTTTCCCGAGCGGGTGGAAGGCGAATATTGAAGGTACGGATCTGAACCTTAACTACCCGGCAGGCTGGGATACGGCAAAAGAAACGAAATATGCTCAAGGCTGGGTTTCGCCCGCACCGCGCGATTTTGTCGGCGCTGAGCCTCTTTCCGCGCCGGAGAGCCGCGCCGTGTTTGATTTCACCGCCGATCATGAGTTTCGGCTTATCCTTGCCTATCATACGCAGGGCGAGGTGATTTATTGGAAATACCTTGATATTGAACCGCCGAACGGCTATGATATCGGGCGTGCGCTTGCTGCCGTCAGCGGCTATAAACTGGACGAGGTGCCGACGGAGAGCGGCTTTGCCGGGTACAAGGATTGGTTCATCCTGTTTTATAATCGCCCGGGATACACTGTTGAAGCCGGACGCGGCACGAATCCCCTGCCGCTCAGCCAATTCGGAAGGATTTATAACGATAATGTCGGAATAATGGCAACGGCACTGTCGGAAGCGGGGAAACTTTAAGGATTTCCCTGAGTAATTTATCTTTACAAAACATGAACCGAAGCTTGTGCGGTTTTTGCGGAAAACAGGCTTCAAACGGCACTTTTTCGGGCAGGGCGCGGAGCATGAATCCCTTTCGATATGTAAAGAAAAATAACATGGAATAAATCTAAACACAATATGACAACATTTTGACGATTGACAGAATGCGGCCGCGGGAGTACGATTGGTGCATACTCAGGAGGTATGCATTATGGATAAAAAAGTTGTTACTCTGCAAGATATTTCATGTTTCGGCAAATGTTCGCTTACGGTCGCTTTGCCGGTCGTTTCGGCAATGGGGATAAGCTGCTCGATCATTCCGACGGCGGTATTGTCAACACATACCGGCGGGTTTACAGGCTACACTTTCCGCGATCTCACGGAGGACATTCAGAAAATCTCCGACCATTGGAAAACCTGCGGAATCACCTTTGACGGAATCTACACGGGCTATCTCGGCAGCTGTCATCAGGTTGATGTTGTTTCGGACTTTATCGCGCAAAACCGTCGTGAAGGGGCATTGGTCTTTATAGATCCCGCAATGGCAGATAACGGCGTGCTTTACAGCGGATTCGACAGCGCATTTGTTGACTCGATGCGTGAGCTTTGCCGTGAGGCTGATATAGTTGTGCCGAACATAACGGAAGCATCGATGCTGCTAAACGCGGAATACAAACAGAGCGGATACGATGAGGAATACATTCGCGGAATGCTGCGCGGACTCTGCGCTCTCGGGCCGCGCCGTGCGCTGATCACGGGCGTTTCTTTGGACAGCGCGCATCAGGGCGTCATGGCATATGACAGTGTTGACGGCGAATTCCGCTCATATTATTCGGAGAACATTCCAGATTCGTTCCACGGAACGGGCGATGTTTTTGCGGCCGTTCTGTTCGGTGCACTTGTTCTCGGCAAAGATATTGCGGCGGCAATGAAGCTTGCGGTTGATTTCACGGTTGCATCAATAAAAGCAACCGTCGGGGACAGCGGGCACAGATACGGGGTCAAGTTCGAGAAGGCATTGCCCGGGCTCATGCGGAGCTTGGAGAGCTGACGGCAGCGCACAGGCGGTTTAATTCGTTTATTCCGTTTTCTGATTGACAATTTCCGCCGATATTCTTATAATACCTTTCGGCAAATGCCGACGGGCGCGGCGTTTGCACATGCAGGCGGATGCGGAGGTATTTTTTTGAAAAATTCAACTGAAAAAAGTTCTGAACCGGCGGCGGGGAGAATACGGCTTTATGAGGAGCCGGTCTACCTTGCCGCACTTGTGATGCTTTCACTTGCCGTTGCAATGACGGCGGCGGCGGATTTCGGCGTTTCGATGATCGTTGCTCCGGCGTATATCCTCAGCCTTAAATTTCCGTTCCTGACTTTCGGAAGGGCGGAATACATTATTCAGGCACTGCTGTTTGCGGTTTTCTGCATTTTGATGCGCCGCGTAAAGCCGGTGTACCTGTTTTCGTTCGTGACGTGCGTGATCTACGGCTTTGTGCTTGACGCATGGCGCAGCGTTGTGCCGGCATTCAACCCCGCAGTGACAGCACCGGGAAGTTTTGCTCTGCCTGTGCGCCTGCTTCTGTTTGCGGGCGGCGTGCTGCTCTGTTCGTTTTCGATCGCTTCGTTCTACAAAGTCTACCTTTATCCGCAGGTGTATGATTTTTTTGTTAAAATGCTGAGCCGCAGGTTCAACATTGCGCTGCCGAAATTCAAAACATGTTTTGATTTTTGCTGCCTTGCAGCCGCGTGCGTGCTGACGCTTGCTTTTTTCGGCAGATTTCGCGGCATAGGCGTCGGAACGATAATCATGACGGCCGTCAACGGCGCGCTTATCGGGCTTTTCGGAAAAGTTCTTGACAGGTTCTTTGTGTTTGAACCGCTGTTTCCGAAGGTGAAGCGAATTTTTGAATAATATGCGCTTAAAAACAAAAGCGGAACATGGGGAGAAACCTCCGTGTTCCGCTTTTGCGGCAAATGTCGAACATTGCCTGATTTAAAAGTCAAATCAAAGATTTATTTTGGAGTCGTGTCAAAAAACGGGGGAAAATCAGAAGATGCTCAGGAACAATTGCTCCGAAAGCTTTTGAAGCAGCATTATTCCGGCATAACCGTTGCCCTTTTCATCCAGTGCGGGAGAAAAAATCCCGATGCCCATTCTTGTCGGCACAACCGCCATTATTCCGCCGCCGACGCCGCTTTTGGCAGGAACGCCGACGCGCACGGCAAACTCGCCGGAACCGTCATACATGCCGCAGGTCATGAGCACCGCATTCACATAGCGTGCATATTCATACGGAAACAGCCGCTTGAGGGGTTTTCCGTGGGAGGCAAGCACCCAGCCGATTTTTGCAAGGTCGCGGCAGTCGACAGAGATTGAGCAGGCCTTGAAATAACAATCAAGAACATCTTCAACGTCATCGGCTATCATACCTTGGGATTTGAGCATGTATGCAAGCGCACGGTTTTTGTTGCCCGTCCGCTTTTCGGAAAGATAGACGCTTTCGTTAAGTGCGATATCGGGATTGTCCGCAAGGCGGCGCGTCAGGTCAAGAAGACGCTCGAAACGCTCGTTGTAGTCATTTCCGCGTATCATCGGACAGAGGGCGATCGCACCCATGTTGACCATTGGATTCAGATGCTCGCTCAAAAGGGACTGCGCCGAAACATTTATTGCATCGAAGGGCTTGCCCGTTGCTTCAACGCCGATGCGTGAGCGAACCTGTTCAATGCCGTTGTCCATTAACGCAAGCAAAAGCAGAATCGGCTTCACAACGCTTTGAATCGTAAATTTTTTGGTGTAATCACCCGCACAGTAATGTTTGCCGTCGCTGCTGATAAGGTACACCCCCAGTGCGTTCGGGTCGGCTTTTGTAAGCTCCGGAATATAGCTTGCCAATCTGCCCTCGGAAGCGTAGGGGCGGCATTGGTCAACGAGTTGTTCAAGCAGTTCGTCCATGGTTTCGGTGCATCCTTTCTTTATTCGGCAGCGGATTCGTTTGTACCGCAGTTTTTTTCAAAATATTTCGGTGAAGTAAATTTTAAGGCTTTTGCGCAAAAATGCAAGTATATTTTTAATATCGGATCCAACCGCTGCCCGCCGCAATTGCATAAAGGAAAGAAAAACAAAAACGGAACCGCTCCTTTCGGAGCAGTCCCGTGTGTTGTTTAAAACGAAAGCGTGTTAAAACGAAATCGAAAAACAGATTACTTCATTCCGCGCTTAACCATTTCGGTGACGGCAAAAGTTGCAACGTCGTCGGCATATTTGCTTGCGCCGAACCCTGCATCAAAGCCGAGTTCCTTTGCAAGCTCGTGGGTGATGCGTGCGCCGCCGCAGCAGACGATGAACCTGTCGCGCAGGCCTTCCGCTTCAAGCAGCTCGATAAGCTCGGTAAGGTTTTGAATGTGTATATCCTTCTGGGTAACGGTTTGGGAAACAAGAAGAACATCGGCGTTGACTTCAACCGCCTTTTTGATGAATTCCTCGTTGGGAACCTGTGCGCCCATGTTGATAGCTTCGATCATGTCGTAGCGTTCAAGTCCGTAATGGCCTGCAAAGCCCTTGCGGTTCATGATTGCATCGATTCCGACGGTGTGCGCATCGGTGCCGGTGGAAGCTCCGATCATGACGATCTTCCTGCCGAAATGCTCGCGAATATATTCGTCGGTTTCTTCCATGCTCATGGTTTCCTCTTCAACGGTCTGCACATGGATGTTTTCATAGTCAACGGTATGCACAACGCTGCCGTAAACAACATAGAATGTGAACTCCTTGTCCAAAGACTTTGCAAGCGCAACGTTGGGTTCTTCAACGCCCATTTTGCGGACGAGCTGGCGTGCAGCTTCCATGCCCTTTTCATCGTTCTTAACGGGAAGGGTGAAGCTGAACTGAACCTTGCCGTCGTTCATGGTGTCGCCGTATGCCTTGAGCCGTGTAAGGTCGAGAGTTGTGTCAAAATCAGCCTTGTGGGTGTTATAAAGTCCGCCGCTCATTATTCGTTGCCTCCTTTTTTATGCATCAGCTCAACAAAGGGGTTGAAATAGCAATCATCCTTGGTAACAACGCCGGCAAGACCTTTGCCGCCGTCGCGAGGACGCTTAATGTCCGCAAACACGCCCTTTTCAAGCGTTGCAAACAAGCCTGTCTGCTCAATTTCACCGAGAAGATCGGTTGCTTTCCGAAGAACTTCGTTTGCACGGGTCTGCATGATGCCGCCTTCTTTATAGGTCAGCTCGCTGCCGAGATCGTGCATGGTGCGGAAGATGTACTGTGCGTTCTCTATGGAGAGTGCACGGTCGCTCATGAACGGAGTGTGGATAGCTTCGGTGAGCATACCGAGAAGGTGGAGCTTCTGTCCGGTGAGGATCGTGACCATGTTGAAGAGCGCGTCCTGAACATGCCCGCGGAAAATATTGCCCGTCATGAACTTGGTGGGGGGCATGTATTTAAGCGGTGCATTGGGGAAGATCTCCCTTGCCATCTGCGCCTGCGCAAGCTCGTAAAGGAAGCCGTTTTCAACATCGGGAGATATTTCAAATGCGTGCCCGAGACCCATTTGCTCTTCGGGAAGCCCGGCTTTGAGTGCGAATTGTTCGTTGAGGAACTGGGAAGCAAGCACGGTGTGCGCTTCTTCGACAGCATCGGCTGTGGTAAGGTAGTTGTCCTCGCCGGTGTTGATGATAACGCCGGCAAAGCTGTTGATAACGCGGCTGAAATACTGGTCAACGATCGTGCGCTGCATGTTGATATCGCGGAAGAGGATACCGTAAAGAGCATCGTTAAGCATTACGTCAAGGCGTTCCAACGCGCCCATGGCGGCGATTTCGGGCATACAGAGACCGGAGCAGTAGTTGCACAGACGGATGTAGCGATGTTCCTGTTCGCCGACTTCGTCAAGCGCAGCACGCATAAGGCGGAAGTTTTCCTGAGTTGCGTAGGTTCCGCCGAAACCCTCGGTGGTTGCGCCGTAGGGAACATAGTCAAGCAGACTCTGCCCGGTGGTGCGGATAACGGCGATAATGTCCGCACCCTGTTTTGCGGCAGCCTTTGCCTGCACGATATCCTCATAGATGTTGCCGGTTGCAACGATAACATAGAGGTACGGGTCGGTTTTGTCGCCGAAGCTGTTGAGATAATCATTGCGCTTTGCAACGTTTGTGCGAATGCGTTCCGCCGTGGCTTCCGCAACGGGCATGACGGCGGCGCGAATCTCTTCAATGCTGTGGGGAGCAACGGCGGAAAGATCAAGCTCGCCGCGGTCGATGCTCTCCGCAATTTGCTGCGGATTCATGCCGGTTTCGACCATTGCGTTGCCGATATAGTAGGCTGCGCCGCCCGGGAGCAGACCCTTGTCGAAAAGGTGATCGACAACAACGTTGGGCAGCGGAACTTCAAGTGCGTTTACACCGTCGATGCCGAGAAGGCGGCAAACGGCGCGCTCCACCGTTACCGTCGTGTGAAGGTCGATAAAGTTCTGAGTATCCTCCGCAATGCGGCGGGCAGATTCGCGGGCTTTATCAACAAGATTTCGATTGAGGTTAAGTTTTGATTCCATTGAGTGCTTATCCTCCTGACACTTTTCCATAATCCTTTTAAAGTCACCCGCCGGGACATAATCCCTACGCCCGGCGGGCGGTGTGCGGCGCGTTCATGCGGAACAGAACACACCGAGTGGTTAACCTGCAATTGCTTAAGCAGCTTTCTGCGGAGCAATTAAATGCCGATTATTCGTGATGCCCCCTCTTGAGCCTTTCAAGATCGGAGGGTTCAAGGGAGATTTTGCCGTCGCGCCTGCCCTGTTCAAGGCCTGCAACGCCGATAAGGTCGGGCTGTTCGCCGCGTGCCTTGCGGCAAACTTCACAATGACATACGTTTTCGTAATGCTCCGGCTCGGTATAGGTCGTGATAACGCCCTCGAAATTCCTGAGGATCGTCTTTCTGGGAGTCTGACTGATGACGTAGTTGGGCATAACGGGGGTTTTGCCGCCGCCGCCGGGTGCGTCAACAACAAAGGTGGGGATGCAGTAGCCGCTGGTGTGGCCGCGCAGACCCTCGATGATTTCGATACCCTTGCTTACGGGGGTGCGGAAATGGGTCAGACCCATGGAAAGATCGCAAACATAGATGTAGTAAGGACGAACGCGGATGCGAACGAGATCCTGAACAAGCTTTTTCATCACATGTACGCAGTCGTTGACGCCTGCAAGCAGAACACTCTGGTTGCCGAGGGGAATGCCTGCGTCTGCAAGCATCTCACATGCGCGCTTGCTCTCTTCGGTGATTTCATTGGGATGGTTGAAATGCGTGTTCAGCCAAACGGGATGGTACTTTTTGAGCATGGCGCAAAGCTCCGGGGTGATCCTCTGCGGCATGACAACAGGGGTTCTGCTGCCGAGACGGACGATTTCAACATGGGGCATTTTGCGCAGCTCGCTGATGATGTATTCAAGCTTTTCGTCGCTCTGCATGAGTGCGTCGCCGCCGGAAAGAAGAACATCGCGAACTTCGGTATGATTGCGGATATAGTCGAGACATTTCTCGATTTGGCAATCGGGAACGGCGGTATCATGCTGCCCCGCAAACCTGCGGCGGGTGCAGTGACGGCAGTACATGGAGCACTGGTCGGTGATAAGGAACAGGACCCTGTCCGGATAACGATGAGTCAAACCGGGCACGGGGGAATCCGTGTCCTCATGAAGGGGGTCAAGCTGGTCCTCGGGAGCCTGATAAAGCTCTGCCGCGGAAGGAATGCACTGACGACGAACGGGATCATAGGGATCGTTCGGGTTGATGAGGGAGAGATAATAGGGAGTGATCGCCATGCGGAGCGTGCCGAGGCATTTCGCAACGCCCTCTTCTTCCTCGGGAGTCAGGGAGATGTATTTTTTGAGATCTTCAAGAGTTTCGATGCGATTTGCAACCTGCCAATGCCAATCGTTCCAAAGCTCATCGGGAACATCGGTGAACAGACCGTATTGCCTGCTTTTATTCATTTTTGCCTCCTTGCCTTTCGGCTGTCGTTGCGGGTATTCCGGGGTGTGAACCGGATTTCGGGCGATAAAAAACAATCTGCCCGAAAGTTATCGATAAAAATAATATCGATAAACGGTGTTTTATACGGGCTGTCCCCTGCCGCAAATCTGCGCAGCGCGGAGAGCAGCCCGGAAAAGGTTTATTCGCAAAAAACGAATTTATAAGCCCTTATTCAGTTGACGTGTTGATAAACAGACGGTTATCAGCAGTACTTCTCGTCAAAGAGCTTGCGGAGCTTCTCGTTCTCGCGGAGAACGTTGAGGGTGATTTCGGCGTGATCCTTGGTGTAGCCGTTGCCGATGATCATGGTAACGTCCTTGCCGATGCCCTCTGCGCCGAGTGCAGCCTTTGTGAAGCTGGTTGCCATGGAGAAGAAGTAAACGATGCCGTCGTCGCGAACGGGGAGGATCGCGCTCATTTCGCAGCTTTCGATGTTGACGCAGCAGATGGAGATGTCGTATTCCTTGCCGTCATTTGCAGCCAGTGCGGCATCAAGCACTGCAATGGGTTCGGTTGCGCTTGCAACGATAACCTTGTTGTAAACGCCGAGTTCCATAAGAGCGGGAACCTGAGCGGGGTTGCGGACAACGCCGACGACATTGCCCTTGGGGCCTACCTTCTTCATTGCTTCGTAGCCGCAGAGAACGCCGCTCTTGCCGTTTGCGCCGAGGATAAGAACGCTGTCGCCTTCCTTGGGGAGCTTGCGGGCCTGTGCGGGTGCGCCTGCAACGTCGAGAGCTGCAAGTGCGAGAGGTTCGCTCATGTCATCGGGCAGCTTTGCGTAGATGCCGCTTTCGAAAAGAACAGCCTGACCGACAATGTCAACGCGGTCGATATCCTTGTGGATAGCAAGGATCTTTTCGATTTTGAGCGGAGTGAGGGAGAGGGAAACGAGGGAAGCGATCTTGTCGCCGACTTTAAGGTCGCGATCCTTAAGATCTTCGCCGATGTATGCAACTTTGCCGATGAACATGCCGCCGGAACCGGTAACGGGGTTCTGCTGCTTGCCGCGCTCTGCAACGATGCCCATGATCATTTCGCCGATCTTCTGCTCGTCGCCGCCGCATGCTTCTTCAATCTGAGTGAAGGAAGCGGAGTCGATGTTAAGGGAGATAACATCGCAGATGATCTCGTTGGAGTAGTGCTTGGTCATGTCGTTGTCGATTTTCCATGCTGCCTGAGTGAGAACGCCCTTGGGTTCGATAACTCTGTGAGTGCCGTATTTGTTGCCTTTAAGTTCCATTTTGGTTTCCTCCGAATAAAATTTAGGTTTATGGCGGATTATCGGTCATGCGCGGGGCGCAAGGCCGAGGATCTCGCGTGCTTCGGCGGGGGTTGCGATCTCCCTGCCGAGTTCCTTTGCAATGCGGACTGCTTTTTCAACAAGCTCGCCGTTGCTCTTTGCAAGAACGCCCTTTTCAAGGTAGACGTTGTCTTCAAAGCCGACGCGGACGTGGCCGCCGAGAAGAATGCCGAGGGTGATCATCGGGAATTCGGTTCTGCCGACGCCCGCAACCGTGAAGGTTGAACCCTGGGGAATGCTGCCTGCCATGAATACAAGGTCGCGCGGCGTGCCGCTGATGCCGCCGTTGACGCCCATAACAAAGTCAAAATGCATGGGGCTCTTGATAAAGCCTTTCTTGTTGAGACGAATCGCCATATCGATCATGCCCTTGTCGAAAACTTCGACTTCGGGTTTGATATTGCGTTCGATCATGCGTTCGCCGAAATACTTGATGGTGTTTTCGGTGTTAACAAAGATGTCGTCCCCGCCGAAATTGCAGGTGCCGCAGTCGAGGGTTGCCATTTCGGGCATAAGCTCGATGGGCTGGAGCCTTTCGTCATCGCTCATGCCGACTGCACCGCCGGTGGAGGGCTGAATGATAACATCGGGACATTTTGCATAGATGGCATCCATGCATTCTTTGAAGCGTGCCTTATCCTGGGTGGGTGTGCCGTCATCATAGCGGACATGCAGGTGAATGATGCTTGCGCCCGCTTTGTATGCGGAATAGGCTTCGTTCGCAATCTCTTCAACCGTGTAAGGCACGGCGGGATTGTGTTCCTTGGTGACTTCCGCGCCGCAGATGCAGGCGGTGATGATGAGTTTTTCCATGGATTCCGATAGTTCCTTTCAAATTATTTTATTCTGCGGCAAACGTACCTTGAGGAAAACGGGAATCGAAAATCGGCAACCGGCAGTTCCGTTTCGCCGCCCGTTTGCAATTCCGTCTCGGCGTTTGCTTTTTGTTTTGATTTTTACACAGGGGACACGAAAGTATAAATATGCGTTCCCTTGCGGAAGATTATTTTTTCCCGAACAACGCCGATCTTACAACACCTTTTGGATCCTTTATAAGCAATACAACAAGCCATATGACAAGACCCAGCGCAACAACGGAAAGCCCGAGAAAAAGATCGTTGAGCATATCGACCGGGGCGGGGGTAAAAAGAGCAGCTCCGATTTCGATGTATTCAAATACTGCATCCACAAGCCACATAAGCGATGCTCCCCAATACATCCAGCAGAGAATGCCGACTTTCATCTCGTTTTCAGGTGCTTTTTTGTACCAGACAATTGTGGAGGCAATTGCAGCAAATACCGTTGTAAGCAGCGTCATCTTTGCATTCCTCCGAGCAAGTCCGCGGGCGATTTGAGCGATTTCTTTTCCGCAAAACGGGAGACTGCGAGCATTCCGACCCAAACGGCGGTAACAATAACGGCCATCATTACGCCGGCACTGCCCATTTCCGCAAGCATTTCTCCGGTTTCACCGCTTTTAACAGCTGTCAGAAAAGGAAAAAACGGAACGATTTCTCCATGCCAAACGTGCTCGAAAGCTAAGAGAGCGGAGCCGCCCCAAAGCAGCTTGTTGAGCCAACCAAGCTTGGCAGAAAACGGGGTTTTTGATACTTCCAAAGCTGTGCCGTCGGCAGAATTAAGCTTGACGGCAGCTTTCTTCTCGGTGGATTTCAGAGCTTTTTCAACAATTGTTGTAACGATTGCCTCGGCAACCGGAACAAGAAAACATGCCATTTGTGTACCTCCTGTAAACTAATGCAGACAAGTATGGATTACAAACAGTGCAGTTTATTTGCGCTGTTTGTCTGTATCTTCCGCAGCGCAGAAAGGCAAAGACTTTCTGCCAATGACAAACAGTGCAATTTATTTGCGGTGTTTGTCTGTTTTACCGCATTGCAGAAAGGCAAAGACTTTCTGCCAATGACAAACAGTGCAATTTATTTGCGCTGTTTGTCTATGGGCACCACGCAGGTTCCCGTTGCTCTGCAAACAACGATGGGTTCCTCAAGGAAATCGCATGCGGAGTCGTTAATATCGGTGCGCGGAACAATAACCTTGCGTGCTTCAAAGCTCATCTTGCGGGAGCTGTTGCCGATATGGGTGATTTCGCCGTATGCTTCGATATAGTCGCCGGCATAGACGGGTGCTATGAATTCTACCATGTCATATGCTTTGAACAGGCCTTCATCGCCGTCGCACTTGATGAGAAGTTCGGTTGCAACGTCGCCGAAAAGGGCAAGCATGTGTGCGCCGTCAACAAGATTTCCGCCGTAATGAGCATCCTGAGAGCTCATGCGAAGGCGAATGGTGGATGTGATTTTTTGTTCCATTTTATGTTCCTCCGTGGTATAATTTTTGCAAAAAACGGGCTTTTCGGGCAAAAAACAAAAAAAGCACCATCAACGCAGAAAAACCCGCGTGAATAGCGCATCATCAGTACCCAAGCCGAAAACGACCCGCGATGACAGTCGCAGCGCACTGAGCTGCTGCGCCCAAGCACGGGGGAAGCGGATTCCCCGCCGCACTTTCGGCAAGAGCCGCATTCAGCCTTTCGCCGGAACCGCCCGTTTTGCGAAAGCTTACCTCGACTTCTGCGCCTCTATCTTCATAGTTCAGTATATCTTTTTTTCACCCTTTTTGTCAATAGGAAAAGAGCGTTCCAAACAGATATATTTCGAAAAACGCGAAAAACCGGAAGAAAACTCGGTTTCAGCCGTCAAGCCTGTAGCCGACGCCGAGTTCGTTGCGAATGCCGGGAAGAGGAACGGAAACACCGGCAAATTTTTTTCTAATATTTGCTATGTTCACTTGAAGCTTTTTGATGTTAGCCTCATTCACCCCTTCGCCCCACACGGCCTTTATCACCTTTTGATACGTCATCATTCGGCCGCTGTTTTCCGCAAGCAGGAGCAGCAGATTGTATTCCGTTTGAGTGAGCCGAACTTCGGATTCGCCTGCAAAAACGCGGCGGGCATCGCAATCGATCGTGAGTGCGCCGATGCAGAGCCTGCCGCCCGTTTCACCTGTTCCGTGCTGTCGCCCGGTGCGGAGAGCGGAACGCATTCGCGCAAGCAGTTCGGCCGAACCGAAAGGCTTTGTAACATAATCATTTGCACCGCCGTCAAGCGCAACAACCTTGTCCGTTTCGTCGCTGCGTGCGGAAAGCACTATTACGGGCACGGCAGAACGGCTGCGTATGAACTCAAGCAGCTGCATTCCGTCCCCGTCGGGCAGCCCGAGGTCAAGAAGAACAAGGTCGGGCGTGTGTGAAAGAAAGCAGGGCTTGGCTTCGGCACAGTTTGCAGCTTCAATTACGATATAGCCGGAGGCGTTGAGCAGTGCATTCACATATTTGCGTATGCTCGGCTCATCCTCAACGAGCAAGATTTTGTATTTGTTGTTCATGGGCATTCCGGCGTTGACGAACGGCGCGGGTTTGCGGGGAGACTGCAAAAAAGGAGGCTCCCCGCGACATCGGTCATTGTTGTTTATAAGTTACACGTTGATGCTTACGTCGCCTGTTTCGGCGGCGCAATCGGCAATCCGTGCGCGCGCTTCGGCAACGAATTCTTCCACCTGTTCGGGGCAGATTCCGATGAATGCGGCAGGATCGAGCACGGCGGTTATCTCTTCCCTGTCCAACGGGAAGGCGGGATCAAGCGCAAGCCTGTCGAGAAGGTCGCAGTTCAGCCCCTCCTTCATGCGTGCTGTCGCTTCCATGGAGCGGGTGCGGATGACCTCGTGAAGCTCCTGCCTGTCGCCGCCCTTTCGGACCGCACTCATGAGCAGGTTTTCCGTGGCAATGAAGGGAAGATATTCAAGCACGGTTCGTTCGACGATTTTTTCGTTGACGTGGATGCCGGCGGTGACGTTGCGCATAAGCCTGAGCACTGCGTCACAGGCGAGGAAACCCTCCGGAAGTGATATGCGGCGGTTCGCGGAGTCGTCCAAAGTGCGTTCGAACCATTGTGTTGAGGCCGTCATCGGCGCGTTCAGTGCATCCGCCATGATATAGCGCGAAAGCGAACAGATTCGCTCGCAGCGCATGGGGTTGCGCTTGTATGCCATTGCGGAGGAACCGACCTGATTTTTTTCGAACGGTTCTTCAACCTGCCGCAGGTGCTGAAGCAGCCGCATGTCGTTTGCAAACCGATATGCACTTTGTGCAATTGCGGAAAGCACGTTCAGAATGCGGCTGTCGTATTTGCGGGGGTAGGTTTGCCCCGCAACGGGGAAAAGCGTTGAAAAACCGCATTCCTCCGCGATCATTGCATTCAGTTCGCGAACCTTTTGAACATCGCCGTCAAAAAGTGAGAGGAAACTTGCGTCCGTGCCCGTTGTTCCGCGGCAGCCGTGAAACAGCAGGTTGTCGATAACAAAATTCAGCTCGTCAAGGTCAAGCAGAAAATCCTGCGCCCAGAGGCATGCGCGTTTGCCGACGGTCACAAGCTGAGCGGGCTGAAAATGCGTGTAGCCCAAAGTCGGCATTGCACGGTATTTGTATGCAAAATCGCAGAGTGCGGCAATGACGGAAACAAGCTCGCTGCGGATGTGCAGCAGAGCATCGCGGTAAATCATGATATCCGCATTATCCGTAACATAGCAGCTCGTTGCGCCGAGGTGGATAATTCCGGCGGCATCGGGGCAGCTTTCGCCGTAAACATGGATATGCGCCATGACGTCGTGGCGAAGCTTTTTTTCCCATTCCGCAACGGCGGCATAGTCTATTTCGTCATCAACATGCGCTTCAAGCTGCGCCACCTGTTCATCCGTTACCGGAAGACCGAGACGATGCTCCGCGCGGGCAAGCGCAACCCAAAGCCTGCGCCATGTGCCGTAGCGTTTGTCCGGCGAGAAGAGGCGCAGCATGTATTCCGAGGCATATCGGCTTGAAAGGGGGCTTTCGTAAAATTCTTTCATAAATTAATCGTCCTTCAACAGTTTTCGGGCAGTCCTCTTATCGGAGAATTATCTCTTCCCTGCCCGGGCCGACGGAAACATAGCTTATGCGGCAGCCGATTTCGCGTTCGACGTATTCAACGTATTTGCGGGCATTTTCGGGAAGCTCGTCATAGGTGCGAATCTTTGAAATGTCGCAGCCCCAACCGGGAAGTTTAACATAAATGGGCTTTGCCCTGCCGAGTTTCGAAGGGAAGGGGAACGTGCGGGTCACTTCACCGTCGCATTCGTATGCGGCGCAAACGGGGATGGAATCCATGTAGGAAAGGATGTCGAGCTTTGTGAGCGCGACTTCCGTTGCACCCTGCATCTGAACGCCGTACCGCGTTGCAACAAGGTCGATGGGGCCGACTCTGCGGGGGCGTCCCGTTGCGGCGCCGTATTCACCGCCCTCTTTACGCAGCCTTTCGGCCTCTTCTCCGAACCATTCGGCGGTGAAAGGACCTTCGCCGACGCAGGTGGAATATGCTTTCACAACGCCGATGACGCGGTTCACGGGAATGTCCGGCGCACCGGAGCCGATGGGAGCGTATGCCGCAAGGGGAGAGCTTGAGGATGTGTAAGGATAGATGCCGAAATCAATGTCGCGCAGAACGCCGAGCTGAGCTTCGTAAAGGATCTTTTTGCCCTCGTGAGCCGCTTTGCGCAGGTATGCGCTCGTGTCGCCGATATAGGGCTTGAGAATCTCGCCGTAGGTATCGAGGTATTCAACCATGCTTTCAAGGGAGAAGGGTTCGCCGCCGTATACGCGGGTTATCTGAAGGTTTTTGAATTCAAGAACATCGGAAAGGTGGTCGATAAGGTATTCCCTGTCGAACAATTCACCGAGCATAATGCCCTTTTTCATGTATTTGTCGCCGTAAACGGGGGCAATGCCGCGCTTTGTCGAACCGTAGGGTTTGTCGGAAAGGCGTGCTTCTTCAAGCCCGTCCAATGCAACATGATAGGGCATAACAATGATGGCACGGGAGCTTATCATAAGGTTTTCCGGGGAGATATAGACGCCTGCATCGTGCAGCCTTTCAATTTCGCCGCAGAGGTGGCGGATGTCGACAACGGTGCCGTTGCCGAGGATATTCATCTTTTCACGGCGGAAAATGCCGGAAGGCAAAAGATTCAGCGCAAATGTGCCGTAGTCGTTTTTGATGGTGTGTCCTGCATTGTTGCCGCCCTGGTAACGAACAACAATGTCATATTCTTCCGCAACGAGGTCAACCATTCGGCCCTTGCCCTCATCGCCCCAGTTGATGCCCACGATGGCGCATGTTTTCATAATCTGTACTCTCCTTTTTGTATAAAGCCGGAGCTTTTTGTAAAGCCGAAGCTTTGCTCCGGTTTCGTAAGCGGAATCGAATGCTGCATTGCGGGCGCAGCATTTTGTTTTGCGGTCGATTCGGGTAAAAATCGCGCCGAAAGTGCCGGCTGACCGCGCTTTTGAACCCCTCGCTTTCAGAGCCTCTCCGTTGAGATTGAGAATGAGATTGAGAAGATTCCCTCCGCAGAGGTTTTTCCGAAAAGACTGCCGCAGCGGAGTTTTGCTTTACCCGTACAATAATAACATTATATTCCGTTTATTGCAAGCGCGAATGCGGGGGGCGCGGTTTTATCGGAAAACAAAAAACCATGCAAATAAAGCAAAAACGAACGGATAAAAATATATCAGGCAACATATTTGATATATCTGCAAAAAAGCCTTGAAATTGCAGGTAAAAATCTGTTACCATGAACCCATGAAACAACGGAGGTGGGCAGCATGAAACGTGTTGCGGTCATCATGGGGAGCGACAGCGACCTGCCGGTTGTGTCCGGCTGTGCGGCAAAGCTCGATGAACTCGGAATAAACTATGAAATGCGCGTTATGTCCGCGCACAGAACCCCGGCGGATGTTGCGGAATTCGCACAAAACGCCTATAAACGTGATTTCGGCGTTATTATCGCCGCAGCGGGCAAGGCGGCGCATCTTGCGGGCTTTATTGCCGCAAACACAACTTTGCCCGTTATCGGCATACCCATCAAAGCTTCAACGTTTGACGGGCTTGATGCCCTGCTTGCAACGGTGCAGATGCCCTCGGGCGTGCCCGTGGCAACGGTTGCCGTCGACGGTGCGGCCAACGCCGCGATACTTGCGGCTCAAATGCTTTCGCTTGCGGAACCCGCACTTCACGAAAAGCTTGACGCAATGAGGATAAAAATGGCGGAGGATGTCCGCAAAAAGGATGCTGCATTGCAGCACAGAGATTAACAATAAACAAAGATAGCCGCAGCCCGTAATGATGCGGCTATCAAACTTTTTTTCGGGGACTGCGGTGTGAACGGCACTTTCAAAAAACGGTGCCGCTCCGACTGCGGAACCGAACGGCGAAACGCAAACAACAAAAATAACAAACAAGGCAAACGGATACCGAAAAGGAGGAACAAAAATGAAAAAGACTCAGCAGCTCTACGAAGGCAAGGCAAAGAAGGTTTACGCAACCGATGTCGAAGGTGTTTATATCGTTGACTATAAGGACGATGCAACCGCATTTAACGGCGAAAAGAAGGGTACAATCGCGGGCAAGGGCGTTATCAACAACCGCGTTACGAACTATCTCATGAAAATGCTTGAAGAAAAAGGCATTCCGACTCATTTTGTCGAACAGCTTTCCGACAGGGAAACGGCGGTCAAAGCCGTCCGCATCGTTCCTCTTGAGGTCATTGTCCGCAACGTTGCGGCGGGTTCGCTTGCAAAACGCATAGGTTTCCCCGAAGGCACGAAACTCAAAAGCACCGTTCTCGAACTTTGCTACAAGGACGATGCATTGGGCGATCCCATGATTAACGACAGCCATGTTTTTGCAATGGGTCTCTGCACGCCGGAGGAGCTTGAAACGATAAAAAAATACGCTCTGAAAATCAACGAAATTTTGACCGCATTCTTTGCGGAAGTCAACATCGAGCTTATCGATTTCAAACTTGAGTTCGGAAGACTGAGCGACGGCACAATTGTGCTTGCGGACGAGATTTCGCCGGATACCTGCCGTTTCTGGGACAGCAAAACTCACGAAAAACTGGATAAGGATCGTTTCCGCCGCGACCTCGGCAATGTTGAAGGCGCATATCACGAGATCCTGCACCGCCTGATGGGCGAGTAAGCTTTTGTGCGAAACTCGGGAGAATTAACAGAATAATTTATCTGGATTGAGAACAGCAAAATGGATATTTTGGAAAACATAACCGAACACGAAACAACCTTTGAGCACCTCGGCGAGGAATGCGGCGTTGTGGGCATTGCCGCTTCAAAACGCGAAAACGTTGCCGCGCTTGCATATTATGCACTCTATGCTTTGCAGCACCGCGGGCAGCAGAGCGCAGGCATTGCCGTCAACGACGACGGCGTTATAAACGCGCACTGCGATGAGGGGCTTGTCAACGAGGTATTTGACGGAAATTCGCTTGCAAAACTCGGAACGGGAAGCATGGCGGTCGGGCATGTCCGCTATTCCACAACCGGCTACGAAAAGCGCATCAACTGCCAGCCCCTTGTGGTGAACCACATAAAGGGCACGATGGCGATAGCACACAACGGCAACCTTGTCAACGATGCCGAACTGCGTGAGGAACTGGAGCTTGCGGGTTCTATTTTCCACACAACGACCGACACGGAAGTCATTGCATACACAATTACCAAAGAACGGCTGACGGCTGATTCCATTGAGGAGTCGGTATCGCGCGCAATGGACAGGATAAAGGGTGCCTATTCACTCGTTATCATGTCGCCCAAAAAGCTTATTGCCGCACGCGATCCGCACGGGTTCCGTCCGCTCTGCATCGGAGAACTGTCCGAAGGCGGTTACTGCTTTGCTTCCGAAACATGTGCGCTTGATGCAATGGGCGCGAAATTCCTGCGTGATGTTGAACCGGGCGAGATAGTTGTTGTTGAAAACGACGAGCTGCGCAGCCTGCGCAGCCACTGCGGAAAAGTCAAGCCTGCGCTCTGCGTGTTTGAATACATCTATTTTGCGCGTCCCGACAGCGTTATTGACGGCTGTTCGGTGCATCTTGCGCGTCAGCGCGCAGGTTCGTTCCTTGCGCTTGAACATCCCGTGCAGGCGGATGTTGTTATCGGCGTTCCCGATTCCGGGCTTGATGCCGCGATCGGCTTTTCAAGACAGTCCGGCATTCCCTACGGCATAGGCTTTATCAAAAACAAATATATCGGCAGAACCTTCATTCAGCCGAAACAGAACGAGCGTGAAAAACTCGTTCGAATCAAGCTCAACCCCGTATCCGCAACTGTCAGCGGCAAGCGCGTTGTGCTTATCGATGATTCCATCGTTCGCGGAACAACAATCAAGCGTATCGTCCGCCTTCTGCGTGAAGCGGGCGCAACGGAGGTGCATGTGCGTTCCGCCGCGCCGAAATTCCTGTTCCCCTGCTATTTCGGCACGGATGTTCCCTCGCGGGAGGAGCTGATTGCAAACAAATACAACGATGAGGAACTTGTTCGCGAACTCGGGCTCGATTCCCTCGGTTTCCTGAGCGTTGAGAACGCAAGGCTGCTTGCCGGCAACGGCAAAACGGATTATTGTGTCGGCTGCTTCACGGGCGAATATCCCTGCGAGCCGCCCAAACGCCGCTATGTCAACAAATATGCGCGCAAGCTCAGCGAAAAATCCGATACGCCGCAGCCGAAAGAGTAACCGAACAGAAAGGCCGCGGCTCTGACGGGCCGCGAACGCAATCGAAACCACCGAACAAAATAAACCAAACGGATTTATCAGATCGAAAGGAAGAACATAAATGGCAAACAACAACAGCAGGAGCGAAAGCTACGAAAAAGCGGGCGTTGATATTACTGCGGGCTATCGCGCCGTTGAACTGATGAAAAAACACATTTCGCGCACGATCACGCCCGGAGCAATGCCCTCCATCGGCAATTTCGGCGGCCTGTTTGCACCGGATCTTGCAGGCATGAGCGAACCCATCCTTGTCAGCGGTACGGACGGCGTGGGAACGAAACTTAAGCTCGCCTTTTTGAGCGACAAACATAACACCGTCGGCATTGACTGCGTTGCAATGTGTGTGAACGACATCATCTGCTGCGGTGCAAAGCCTCTGTTTTTCCTTGACTATATCGCACTCGGCAAAAACATTCCCGAAAAAGTCGCCTCCGTTGTTGAGGGCGTTGCGGAGGGCTGCGTGCAGTCCGGCTGCGCACTTATCGGCGGCGAAACGGCCGAAATGCCCGGTTTCTACCCTGCGGACGAATATGACCTTGCAGGGTTTGCCGTCGGCATCGTGGACAGGAGCAAGGTGTTCGACATTGAAACGCAGCGTCCCGGAGATGTTATCATTGCGCTGCCGTCAAGCGGGGTTCATTCCAACGGCTTCTCCCTTGTGCGCAAGGTTTTCAATCTCAATTCAAACAATGCCGCGCTCGGAACCCATGTTGAATCCCTCGGCAAAACTCTGGGCGAAGCTTTGCTTGAGCCCACAAGGATTTACGTTAAACCCGTGCTGGAGCTTGCAAAGGAAGTCCGCATAAAGGGCTGTGCACATATCACCGGCGGCGGCTTTTATGAGAATATCCCGCGCTGCCTCAAAAAGGGCATTGCGGCAAGAATAAACAAAAACGCACTGCGCATTCATCCGCTTTTTGACCTTATCGCGTCAACGGGAGATATCCCCGAAAGGGACATGTTCAACACCTTCAACATGGGCGTCGGCATGTGCCTTATCGTTTCACGCGAGGATGCGGATCGTGCGCTTGAAATTCTCCGCGCAAACGGCGAGGAGGCTTACATCTGCGGCGACACCGTGCTCGGCGAAGGTATTGAGATATGCTGACGGGCGGAGAACTTTCCGCCGCGATCGGCAAAAGCGGCAGCTGCGGCGGGGCCGAAGCTCCCCGCCGTCCGCGCGCTGCCGTGTTCGTTTCCGGAGGGGGAACGAACCTTCAGGCTTTGCTCGACAAGCGCGGTTCGGTTATAAAAAGCGGCGATATTGCGCTTGTTGTTTCCAACAAGCCGGATGCATTCGCACTTCAGCGGGCAAAAAATGCGGGCATTGAAGCGGTTTATCTTCCTCAAAACAGGCAGGACCCCGCACTGTTCGAAACGGCGGCGCGGAAACTGCTCGATGAGCGCGAAATCGATGTTGTCGTGCTTGCGGGCTTTCTTGCAATACTGAGTGCGGATTTTACCGAAAGTTACGACAGGCGCATCATCAACGTTCATCCATCGCTCATCCCGTCCTTCTGCGGAAAGGGGTACTACGGTCTGCGCGTGCACGAGGCTGCGCTTGCATACGGCGTGAAGGTCACGGGTGCAACGGTACACTATGTAAATGCGGTTGCTGACGGCGGCGAAATAATCATGCAGAAAGCCGTTGATGTGCTTCCGGGCGACACTCCGGAAACCCTGCAGCGGCGCGTTATGGAACAGGCGGAATGGGAATTGCTGCCCCTTGCGCTTGAACAGGTGTTTTTATCAATAAAATCAACAGAACAGTGAAACAAACAGTGAACAAACGAGTCGGAACCGAAATGCGAAAGGCGGAATAAATGAAAACTATCAACGAATACCTGAACGGCAATACCTATCCCGGACGCGGCGTGCTTATCGGAAAAAGTGCGGACAACGCACATTATGTGACCGCATACTTCATCATGGGCAGAAGCGAGAACAGCCGCAACCGCATATTTGAACCGACCGAGGACGGCATCAGAACGCGGGCGTTTGATGAAAAAAAGCTGACAGACCCTTCGCTTATCATCTATTCCCCCGTGCGGAAGGTCAACGGCTGCACCGTCGTTACCAACGGCGACCAGACGGACACCGTTGCCTGCGAAATTGCGGCGGGCGGAAGCTTTGAATCCGCACTGCGCAAAAGGAGCTTTGAACCTGATGCTCCGAATTTTACCCCGCGCATCAGCGGCATTCTTTACCCCGAAACAGGCGAATACACCCTCAGCATACTGAAGGCGGAAACACCCGACGGCGCACGCTGCCGCAGAAATTTTTACAATTACGAACCCGAAGCGGGTACGGCACATCTTATCCACACATATGAGCATGACGGCTCGCCGCTGCCCTCGTTCTGCGGTGAACCGGTGCGCATTGCGCTGAACGCGCCCGATGCAGAGACCCTTGCCGAAGAAATTTGGGCAGGTCTTGATGAAAACAACCGTGTTTCGCTCTTTGTGTGCTTTATCGGCTGCGCGGACGGCGCGGAGGACACATTCATCATCAACCGGCACACCCGCTGAGCTTTGTGCGGCTTTGCGAAAAAACGGAGCCGGTCAACGTCAACTTAAGTTACCCTGACCGACCGTAAGAGCGGAAACGAACCATAAACTATAGAACTTAATCGAATTAAACCGAACATACTAACGGAGGCAAACATGCGATACGAACTTAAATACGGCTGCAATCCCAATCAGAAACCCGCTGCAATTTCAATTGACGGCGAACTGCCGATTGCCGTTTTGAACGGTAGGGCGGGCTATATCAACCTTCTTGACGCACTCAACGGGTGGCAGCTCGTCAGAGAACTTCGCACCGCAACGGGACTTCCTGCGGCGGCATCGTTCAAACACGTCAGCCCGGCAGGTGCGGCCGTCGGCCTTCCGCTGAACGAGACGCTCCGCAAAATGTATTTTGTTGACGAAACAACAGAGCTTTCGCCCCTTGCCTGCGCCTATATCCGCGCAAGAGGTGCGGACAGAATGAGCTCCTTCGGAGATTTTATCGCCGTCAGCGACAAGGTCGATGTTTCGCTTGCGAAAGTTTTGAAGCATGAAGTTTCGGACGGCATTATTGCTCCGGATTACGATGAGGATGCGTTTGAGATCCTTTCCGCAAAGAAAAAGGGTGCATACACGGTTATTAAAATCGACGAAAACTATGTTCCCGCTCCCATTGAAACGCGCACGGTGTTCGGCATCACATTCGAACAGGGGCGCAACGATTCAACGATTGACGAAAGCCTGCTTTCAAATATCGTGACCGAAAACAAAAACCTGCCCGAAAGTGCGAAACGCGACCTTGTTATTGCGCTTATCACGCTTAAATACACCCAGTCCAACTCCGTTTGCTATGTTGAAAACGGACAAACGATCGGAGTGGGCGCGGGGCAGCAATCCCGCATTCACTGCACACGCCTTGCGGGCAATAAAGCCGACCTTTGGCACCTGCGCTCGCATCCTTCCGTGCTGAACCTGCCGTTCCGTGCGGATATTCCGCGCCCCAACCGCGATAATGCAATTGATTTGTATTTAAACGAGGATGAATGCGGAGACGTGCTTGACGACGGAAATTGGCAGAATTTCTTCACCCGCCGCCCCGAGCCGATGACAAAGGAACAGAAGCGGGAATGGCTGAGCAGGTTCGGCGAAACCGCACTTGCAAGCGATGCGTTCTTCCCGTTCGGCGATAATATCGAGCGTGCTTTCCGCAGCGGCGTTGCCTATATTGCTCAGCCCGGCGGTTCGGTGCGCGATGATGCCGTTATTGAGGCATGCAACAAACACGGCATGGTCATGGCTTTTACCGGACTGCGCCTTTTCCACCATTGATTTTTAACGGAGCGGTTTATTCGGATATTCGGATATTCGGATCTGTTCGGCACTCGGCGGTGTGCCGGGCGAACGGAAAAGAACGGTCAATTAAGCGGACATAACAATTAAGCGAACATAGACGAAAAGGATTTCCCGATGCAGGTGCGGAACATGCGGAAGGGACGGAACAAGGAACGGAATTAAGAGTAAAAAAATGCAGATAACAAAGGATAAACTCAATATTGCCGTCATAGGCGGCGGCGGACGCGAACATGCGATAATCAGGCGGCTTGCTCAAAGCCGCAGAGCGGGAAAGATATATGCGCTTCCCGGAAACGGCGGAATTTCCCGCGAACATGCGGGCAGCGATTCATGCCCGGTGACCTGCACGGGCATTGCCGCAACGGATTTGGAAAAAATTGTGGATTTTGTGCTGAACAACGAAATTGACTTTGCTGCCGTGATTCCGGACGACCCTCTCGTTATGGGGCTTTGCGACATGCTGCGCGAAAAGGGCATTCCCTGCTTCGGCCCGAGCAAGGCTGCGGCAATAATCGAGGGCAGCAAGGCTTTTTCAAAGGAACTCATGAAGAAATACGGCATTCCGACAGCCGAATACAAGGTCTTTTCGGATGCCGATGCTGCGGCCGAATACGCAGCGCACCACAGCCTTCCCGTCGTTGTCAAAGCGGACGGGCTTGCTCTCGGCAAGGGCGTTATAATTGCAAAAACTCACGAGGAAGCGGTTGAAGCCGTGAACGACATGATGCGGGGCGGCAAATTCGGCAGGAGCGGCGCAACCGTCGTTGTTGAAGAGTTCCTGACCGGACCCGAGGTTTCCGTGCTTGCGTTTACGGACGGAAAAACAGTTGTTCCCCTGCCATCTTCAATGGATCATAAACGTGCGGGCGACGGCGACACGGGACTGAACACCGGCGGCATGGGCGTTATTGCACCGAATCCTTTTTACACAAAAGCGGCGGAGGAGCAGGTTATGCAAAGCATCATCCTCCCCACGCTGAACGCAATGAATGCCGAGGGACGGACTTTCCGCGGGTGCCTGTATTTCGGGCTTATGCTCACACCGAACGGCCCGCGTGTTATTGAATATAACTGCCGTTTCGGCGATCCGGAAACGCAGGCGGTGCTGCCCCTTGTTGAAGGTGACCTGCTTGAAATAATGATTGCGACGCAGGCGGGGACGCTTGACAAATGCGAAATCAAGCTTTCCGACAAATCCTCCTGCTGCCTTGTGCTTGCAAGCGGGGGCTACCCGGAAAAATACGAAAAGGGCAAACTTATCACCTTTGACGGCGATGTTGAAGCAGATTGCGGGGTATGCATCTTCCATGCGGGAACAAAACTCGGCACACCCGACAGCAGCGAATTCGTTACAAGCGGCGGGCGCGTGCTCGGCATCACGGCCGTTCGCGATACGCTTGAAGAGGCGGTTCGGGCGGCATATGCGGCAGCCGAACGAGTGCATTTCGACGGAAAATATTCAAGAAGCGACATCGGACTTTCCGCATTGCGCGAAAGCCGTTTAAAAAACGGGTAAACGCCGGCACCGCCGGCATTTGCCGAAAGAACGAACATTACGGAATACGGGAAATTTAACGGGAGACAACAGAATGGTTTACAGAATTTACAGCGAAAAACGCCCCGAATTTTCGGAAGCGGCGGAAGGGCTTGCGAAGGATATTCGCGAATTTCTCGGGATCCGCACTCTTGAAGGGGTTCGCATCATCAACAGGTATGACGCGGAGGGTGTGGACGAAGCGACGTTCAACGCCTGCATCGAAACCGTTTTTTCCGAACCGCAGGTTGACAGAACCTATACGGAAGCTGAATTCCGTGCGGAAATCTGCGGCAATGCGGCGGGTGCAAAAGTTTTTGCGGTTGAATACCTGCCGGGGCAGTTTGACCAGCGGGCGGATTCCGCAGCGCAGTGCATAAGCCTTGTTGCGCAGTGCGAAAGGCCGGCAGTGCGTTCGGCAGCCGTATACATGCTTTCGGGCAGTCTTACATCCGAAGAACTGAACAGGATAAAGGCATACATTATCAACCCCGTGGATTCGCGCGAAGCCGCGCTTGAATGCTGTGACACGCTTGCAATGCGCTGCGACGAGCCTGCTCAGCCGCCGCGCGTAAAGCTGTTTGACACCCCTGCAAAGGAGCTTATCGCGCTTTACGGGCTTGCAATGGATGAGGCGGATGCGGAGTGCCTTAAAGTCTATTTTAAAACAGAAAATCGTGAGCCGACGCTGACCGAACTCCGCGTTATCGACACATATTGGTCGGATCATTGCCGCCATACAACCTTCAACACGCATTTGACGGATGTTGAATTCGAAGATGAACGCGTTCGGCGCGAATTCGAAAATTACCTTGCTCTTCGCGAAAGCATCGGGGACAAAAAGCCCGTATGCCTCATGGATATTGCCTGCGTTGCGGCAAAGGCACTTAAAAAAAGCGGCGAATTGCGCAATCTTGACGAGTCGGACGAAATCAATGCCTGCACCGTGAAGATAAAGGTCGATGCCGACGGCGTTGAGGAGCCGTGGCTGCTGCTGTTTAAAAACGAAACGCACAACCACCCGACGGAGATCGAACCCTTCGGCGGTGCGGCAACCTGCATCGGCGGCGCGATACGAGATCCCCTTTCGGGGCGGAGCTATGTTTATCATGCAATGCGCGTGACGGGCGGCGCAAACCCGCTTGCCCCGATTGAAAGCACCATCCGCGGCAAGCTTCCCCAAAGAAAACTTGCTGCAACGGCGGCGCAGGGCTACAGCTCCTACGGCAATCAGATCGGCATTGCGACAGGCCTTGTGGATGAAGTTTATCATGACGGCTATCTTGCAAAGCATATGGAAATCGGTGCTGTTGTCGGTGCGGCACCCGAACGGAATGTCCGCCGCGAAAAACCTGCTGCGGGCGATGCCGTTATCCTTCTCGGCGGAAGAACGGGACGCGACGGCTGCGGCGGTGCAACGGGCTCAAGCAAGTCACACAACATATCATCACTTGAAACATGCGGAGCGGAGGTTCAAAAGGGCAATGCGCCCGAGGAACGCAAACTGCAAAGGCTGTTCCTGAACCCGGAAGCTTCAACATTGATAAAATGCTGCAACGATTTCGGTGCGGGCGGCGTTTCCGTTGCAATCGGCGAGCTTGCGGACGGACTGGATATCGAGCTTGACAGGGTTCCGAAAAAATATGCCGGGCTTGACGGCACGGAGCTTGCGATAAGCGAATCTCAGGAACGCATGGCGGTTGTTGTTGCGGCGGCGGACTGCGAAAAATTCCTTGCACTTGCAAACGGCGAAAACCTTGAAGCAACCGTTGTTGCCCGCGTTACGGATACCGGGCGCATGGTCATGCATTGGAACGGGGAAAAAATCGTCGATCTTTCCCGCGAATTCCTGAACACAAACGGTGCGGTGAAGCAAATGCGCGCCAAGGTTCAAAAGTGCGGCCTTTCGGATTGCTTCGCTCGAAAAAACTGTCCCGAAACGGGAAAAAAAGCCGAAACTTCCTTTGCGGAAAGGCTCTCGGAATGTGTTTCGGATATTAACATCTGCTCTCGGCAGGGGCTTGCGGAGCGGTTTGATTCAACCATCGGCGCGGCAACGGTGCTTATGCCTTTCGGCGGAAAGAATATGCTGACGCCGACTCAGGCAATGGCCGCAAAGCTGCCCGTTCGCGGAAGCGAAACGGATACCTGCTCCGTCATGGCATACGGCTTTGACCCGCATTATTCGGCGGAAGATCCGTTCGGCGCGGCGTACTGCGCGGTCGTGACTTCCGTTGCCAAGCTTGTTGCGGCGGGTGCGTCAACAGAAAACTGCTGGCTGACATTCCAGGAATATTTTGAAAAGCTCGGCAGTGATCCCGTGCGCTGGGGCAAACCCCTTGCCGCGCTGTTGGGAGCGCTGCGCGCACAGCTCGGGCTTAGGCTTGCGGCAATCGGCGGCAAGGACTCCATGAGCGGAACTTTCGAAAACATAACGGTTCCGCCGACGCTTGTTTCGTTTGCAATTGCAGCGGATAAGGCAGGGAATATCATCTCTCCGGAATTTAAAAAGCCCGGCTCAAGGCTTGTTTTCCTGCCGGCGAAACCGGACGAAAACGGTCTTCCCGCAGCGGACTCTCTTCGCACGAATTTTGCGCTTGCAACGCGCCTGATACGCGGCGGCAGCGTGCTTTCCGCATGGGCAGTCGATAAGGGCGGCGCGGCGGAAGGCCTGTTCAAAGCCGCTCTCGGCAACGGAATCGGCGTTCGCCTGAATCCCGAATTCCCGCAGGAAGAACTGTTCCGCCGCAATTACGGCGCGCTGATACTTGAAATTGCGGAAGGCTGCACGGAGCAAATCCCGAACGGGCTCGAACTCGGCTCAACAACGTCGGAATTTGCGTTCGAATACAGGGACGAAAACGTTGCACTTGCTCCGCTGTTCGAAATTTACGACAAAAAGCTTGAACCGGTTTACAGACATAAAACAACGGACGAAACACCTGTTGAAATCGGTTCTTTCCGAAGGAATGCACCGATGATAAAGCCGAACGGCAGATATGCACGCCCGCGTGTGCTGATTCCGGTCTTCCCCGGTACGAACTGCGAAATGGATTCCGCACGGGCAATGCGCCTTGCGGGAGCGGAAGCGGAAGTGCTTGTTATCAACAACATCACCGCAAAGGGCATTGAAGAATCAGTCAACGCATTTGCGAACAGGTTGGAGGATTCACAAATTTTGTTCATTCCCGGCGGCTTCTCCGGCGGAGACGAACCCGAGGGCAGCGCAAAGCTCATTGAATCCTTCATGCGCAATGCCCGTGCGGCGGAGGCGATCGAACGGCTGCTCAACCGTCGCGACGGCTTGATTCTCGGCATTTGCAATGGGTTCCAGGCGTTGATAAAACTCGGACTTGTGCCTTTCGGAAAAATCATTCACACGGATGAAAACTGCCCCACTCTGACATATAACACGATCGGACTGCATCGTTCGCGCCTTGTGCATACCCGCACGGTTTCCAACCTGTCCCCGTGGCTTATGTACCGTGAACCGGGTGAAGTTTCACTCGTTCCCGTGTCCCACGGCGAGGGAAGATTCGTTTGCCCCGATGAGCTGCTGAACAGACTTGTTGAAAACGGACAGATTGCAACGGTTTACTGCGATGCATCCGGCAGAGTCTCCATGCGCACCGAGATAAATCCGAACGGCTCCGTGCTTGCCGTTGAGGGCATCACTTCTGCGGACGGAAGAGTGTTCGGAAAGATGGCACACAGCGAAAGATACGGAAAGAATCTTTACAAAAACGTACCCGGAAAGGACGAATCGGCGATCTTCCGCGGTGCAGTGGATTACTTCAGACTGTAACTTAAAACGCTTCGACCGAAGACGGACTTTGCGGGAAAAGCGCGGCAAACACAAGCCTCTTCCCGCAAAGAACCCGAAATGTTCGGGATATTCCGAAAACACGGCAAATCGGGCAAATCGCGCCGTTTCGCATAAATGAGGCGCGGTTTGCGGAAATATATGCGCCAAACCGAAAAAATCGGGCTTTAATTATTTGGCCGTTTGGTGTATAATGAGTCAATTTCAATCCGCACAAAACCGCGAATAATGCGGTCGGATTGGAAAATGCAGACGGAAAGGGGAAAATATGAGCGCACAGATAATCGACGGCCGCGCAATTGCAGCGCAGGTCTATTCGGAACTTACAACGCGGGTGGCGGTGCTTAAGGCGAAGGGTGTTATTCCGCGTGTTGCCATCATTCATGTGGGCACGGAGGAAATGACCAAACGCTATGTCACACTGAAAGAAAATGCCGCGATAAGACTCGGCATGGAATGCGTGACCTACCATCTTGTGGAAGATGTTTCGCAGCAGCGGGTGATAGAGCTTGTTCAAAAGCTCAATGCGGATGAATCGGTTCACGGCATCCTGGTTCAGATGCCTCTGCCGGACAGCATGGACACAAAAACCGTTCTTGATGCCATTGACCCCGAAAAGGATATTGACGGTCTGCATTTTTGCAACGCGGGCAAGCTTTTGAACGGCGAGCCTGCCGTCATTGCCTGCACCCCGCGCGCTGTTATCCGTATTCTGGATGAAACGGGCATAGACATAATGTCCAAACACACGGTCGTCGTCGGCAAATCCGTATTGGTGGGCAGGCCGATTGCAATCTGTCTGCTGAACCGCAACGCAACGGTTTCGGTTTGCCACACAAAGACTCAGAATCTCGGCGACATAACCAAAAATGCCGATATTCTTATCGTTGCTGCGGGTTCGGCGGGGCTTATCAAGGCGGATATGGTCAAGGACGGTGCGGTTGTTATCGACATCGGACAGACAAATATAGACGGCAAGCTCTACGGCGATGTTGACTTTGAAAATGTTTCAAAAAAAGCAAGCTATATCACAAAAGCTGTCGGCGGTGTGGGTCCGATGACCGTTGCAATGCTCATGACGAACCTTGTGGACTGCGCGGAACACGAGCTGAATGCACGAAATGCAAGGTTAACGAACTGCTGAAATTACCGACCGCATTGCAGTCGATCGAACGAATAATCAAATTCCTGAAGCAAAAGCCCGAAAGGGCTGAAAATACCAAGCCCGGAAGGACCGCAAAAAGCCCGGAAGGACTGCCGAACAAAACCGGAAACTTATAAACAGAAAGGAAAAAACTGTTATGGCATTCATCTACAGCGAACCTTCACGCACCTTCGGCGAATATCTGCTTGTTCCAGGATATTCCTCCAAGGAATGCATCCCCGCAAACGTCAGCCTGCGCACCCCTCTTGTTAAATTCCGCAGAGGTGAGGAACCTGCCGTCTCGATCAACACTCCCATGGTGTCCGCGATTATGCAGTCCGTATCAAACGATACGATGGCGATTGCGCTTGCCCAGGAGGGCGGAATTTCTTTCATCTACGGCTCCCAATCCATTGAGGATCAGGCTCAGATGGTGCGCAACGTAAAGGGACATAAGGCGGGCTTTGTGAAGAGCGATTCCAACCTTCGTCCCGATGCAACGCTTAAAGACGTTCTTGAGCTTCACGAACTCACCGGGCATTCCACCGTTGCAATCACGGCGGACGGAACGGGCACGGGCAAGCTCGTCGGCATTGTTACCGATAAGGACTACCGCATCAGCCGAATGCCTCTTGACACGAAGGTCTCCGAGTTCATGACTCCGCTCAGCCGCCTTGTTTATGCAACCGAGGATATTACCCTTAAGATTGCAAACGATATAATTTGGGATCACAAAATCAACTCCCTTCCCATTGTGGACGACAGGGGGCATCTTAAGTTTTTCGTTTTCCGCAAAGACTATTCCAACCACAAGGCTAATCCGCTCGAATCGATCGACAGCAGCAAGCGTTACCTTGTCGGCGCGGGCATCAACACCCGCGACTATGCGGAGCGCGTTCCCGCGCTTGTTGAAGCAGGCGTTGATGCACTTTGCATAGACTCCTCCGAGGGATACACCGAGTGGCAGAAGCTGACCATTGACTTCATCCGCGAAAAATACGGTGACAGCGTTAAAGTCGGTGCGGGCAACGTTGTTGACGGCGACGGTTTCCGCTATCTTGCGGAATGCGGAGCGGACTTTGTAAAAGTCGGTATCGGCGGCGGTTCGATTTGCATTACCCGCGAACAGAAGGGCATCGGCAGAGGACAGGCGACCGCAATGCTCGATGTTGCGCGCGCACGCGATGAGTATTATGAGGAAACGGGCATTTATGTTCCCATCTGCTCCGACGGCGGCATTGTTCACGATTACCACATCACCCTTGCGCTTGCAATGGGTGCGGATTTCGTGATGCTCGGAAGGTATTTCTCCCGCTTCGACGAAAGTCCCACTCCGAAAATCCGCATTAACGGCAACTACTATAAGGAATACTGGGGCGAAGGCTCGAACCGCGCACGCAACTGGCAGCGTTACGACATGGGCGGCGCGGCAAAGCTCAGCTTTGAAGAAGGCGTTGATGCATATGTTCCCTATGCGGGCAGTCTTAAGGATAATCTTGCAGTCACCCTCGGCAAAGTTCGTTCAACAATGTGCAACTGCGGCGTGCTGAACCTTGCAGACCTGCGCAAAAATGCAAAGCTGACGCTCGTTTCTTCAACAAGCATAGTTGAAGGCGGTTCGCATGACGTTATCCTGAAAAGCAATGTTCCCGTTTCCGGAAGATAACGCACAATAACAAACATACTCCCGCGGAAAGCAGGCGGAAAAACACAAAAACGGTTCCGCGCCTTCTCGGGATGTTCGTAAGACAGTTCATGGAGCGTATCGGTGCAGATACGCTCCATTTCTTACACTATTATGACCGTATGGCGCAGTTGCAGGCATTCCCCTTGGCTCTCCCTCTGGGAGAGCTGTCACCGAAGGTGACTGAGAGGGCCTTACAGGCGCTTTTGAATGGTAATATCAATTTGTGTACACACGCCGCGAAAATTCCTGTCGACGTCTCGGTTGGAAAATCGCAGAACCTCCAATCCAAGCGCTGTCAAAAATGCGGAACGCTCAGAATCATAGGCCATCCCCTGAGGCTCATAGTGTTGAGAACCATCCAATTCAATAACCAACTTGGCAGAAGCACAATAAAAGTCTGCGATAAATCTCCCGATGATTCGCTGTTTATAAATCTTCACCGGATATTTGCGGAGGAAAAGATACCAGAGCTTTCGTTCGTGGGGCGTCATCTCTCTGCGCAACCGCCGGGCGTTTTCCAGTTGGCTGTTGTCCTTTGGTATGGTCATATTTTACCCTCTCAGTCGGCTGCGCCGACAGCTCTCCCAAAGGGAGAGCCAAGTTTCGCTCGTAACACACTATACCAGACGATGTATAGAAGTGCGCTTTTATTTGTTCGGAATTTATAAAACAAACTGTTCCTTCATTCGTATATGCAAAGTCTGTTTATCATCATCAAGCAATATAACCTCTTTGTTTAGAGCATAGTGATGCGCAAATTCGGTGTCTATATATGAGTGATTGTTAATTGATATTGCATTTTTATATCGTGGTCTCACATGCAAATGCAAATGAGGATTCGGTGTTACTTCTTTGTAAAAGTTGTTCAATAAACAACTCCAATTACTTAATTCAGCTCCTAAGATGTCCTTGTAGATATATTCTAATCTATCTATGATCGTTTTCAATTCAATCCATTCAGCGATATCCAATTCTGAAAGACTTCCGCAATGTCTGTTCGATACCAAAATACATCTGCCGACATAGTCCTGTACGTCTGCTAAATAAACAGACCAATATAATGATTTATACAGCAGCCATTCAGATTCTTTATAATCACACCATTCGCACATGCTTATCACTCCCATCTCCATATTTCGAGTTGCAGATTCGCTTGATTCTATCTTATCAGATAACAGAATAAGACACAAAAACAGCTACAGTCGTTCATACTGCTGTGGCTGCTAACTGTCTTATGAATACCGCGTGTTCGGGCGGGAACCGTTTTTTATTATAGCTATCCGAACGCTCGGATTTTTCAAAAAGAATCGCTGCCGTTCGTTTTTTACGAACCGGACTTTGCAGCGATAATTTGAATCAAACTGCCGGCGGAATTTTTTGGTTGAGGAAAGTCATTGCTTCTTTAGTGTAGGCGAAGGTAAGGCAATCCAAGCTGCCGTAAAGTTCGGTAAGACGCGTTTCGGGAGCGGGGATTTGACCGTCCAGACTGAGGCAAATGAAGTTTTCGGGTTTAAGTTTGCCGTACATACCGCCGAAATTGCCCACCATCAGCGTCACGACGCGCAATTCGCGCACGGCGGAATACGGGAAGGTTTTAAGAAGCTTTCCTGTTTTGCCGAACACCCGAATTTCAGATTCCGTAAGTTCGAGCTTGCGCAGGGAAATATCGCGGCTGAAACGGTAGAGCAGGAAAAGTCCGCTTGAAACAAGCGCAAAGAAGGCTGCACACAGTGCGGTATACTGTGCGAGTATGCCTGCAAAGGTCAGCACGGCAAAAGCAATGCAAAACGAAAGCGCAATTACGGAAAACGCAAGCGTTATACGCATGCTGCGAAAATGTTCCTTTGAAACGACAGGGCAGATCATGCATACCTCCTGAAAAAATTTCGACGCCCCTGCTGTTTTAAAAGAGTCAAAACGCGGATATGCCCACAATTAAAAGAACAGGTGCTCAATAAGAATTTTTGCGCCGATGCAAACAAGGACGATCCCGCCGATTATCTCCGCATGTTTGCGGAACTTTTCTCCGAGTTTTTTGCCGCCGAGTGCGCCGAGCAGTGTCAGAATGAACGTGACGCTGCCGATGAAGCCGACAGCAAGCAGCAGCTTGCCGGTTGAAAAGCTGAAACTGCGGAAAACGATGCCTGTTGCAAGCGCATCAATGCTGGTGGCAATTGCCATTACAAACAGTGTGCCGAGTGCGAACGGGTTTGACGGTTCGGCCTCCTCTTCGGCGCGAACGGCTTCGATTATCATTTTGCCGCCGAGAAAAACAAGCAGCACAAATGCGATCCAGTGGTCGGTTCCTTCAACAAAGCGCGTAACGCCGCTGCCGAATATCATTGCAAGCAGCGGTATGATATAATACCCCAAAAGAGGCATTACCGCCTGAAAAACTCCGAAAAACAGCCCCATCAGGCCCGCTTCGCGAAATTTGACTCCTTTGCCGCCCGCATTGGAAAGACCGGCAGAAACAGCAACCGCCATTGCATCCATGCTCAGTGCAACGGCCGTCAAAAACAATTCCCAAATACTCATAACAACAGATTTTGACGGTTTGAATTGCGGGGTAAAGCAGCCTGAAGTCACTCAGCCCTGATTAAACCGCCGCAAAAAATCGTTCGAAATGCGCCCGGAGTCAAACCCAAGCGTCATTCTCGGGTTCCTCGGGTTCGTCGTCAAGAAGCTCGGCAAAGACTTCGAAAAGTTCTTCAAGCAGAACTTCGTTTTCGACGGGAATGTAAGCATCGCCCTGCTCGTCCTTTGCGATTTTCACAAAAATCACTTCGGGTTCTTCTTCGTCAATCCGATCCTCCGGAACGAGTGCAGCATATTTCGCACCTTCATAGGGGAAGGTCATGATATGCCAAAAGTTTTCTTCACCGCCGTCTTCGGTCACAAAAGTCACGGGTTCAAGCTCGGCGGAATCATCAAATTCCTCGGGCTGCGGGTTAATTTTTATGTTTTCTTCAATCATAACATTGCCTTTCAAAGTGTAAATAATTATTACGGAACGGACGTTATCTCAGCGGATGGAGCGTCATATAGCCTTCGAGAATGACCTGTGCGGCAAGTCTGTCGATAACTTTGCGGCGTTTTTTCCAGTTCAGTTCCGCTTCAAACAAAGCGCGTTCCGCAGCAACGGTGGAAAGCCTTTCGTCAAAAAAATCGTGCTCGCCTTGCCAACCGTTCAGTACAACGGCGGCAAAGGCACGAACCTTTTCGGAAGCAAAGCCGTAGCTTCCATCCATATTGCGCGGCATTCCGAACACAATGCGGCAGGGGGCATAGCGTTCCGCACATTTGCGAATGTATTCCCCGTCCTTTTCATCGTCTCCGGTACGGTTATAGGTTTCGATGCCCTGCGCGGTGATTCCGAGCGCATCGCTGACGGCAAGCCCGACGCGCTTGTCGCCGACGTCAACTGCAAAATAGCGATATGCCATAGTGTTTCTCTCCGAATTTAACGGCAAATCAACTCTTTTCGCCGTCGAATTTATTCCACAATTATAACTCATATCCGCCTTTCGGTCAACCCGAAAAAGTCGGAAAGCGGCCGTTTTTCTAATAATCGTGATAAAAATTTCAATTTCCGCGGGTGTCCGGAAAAAAGAAAACATCGGGGACGGGCCGCAGCTTTCCGCTTCCCGCTCCCGACTGTTGCGCCGTGTGCATTTTGCCTGATAATTCCGAAAGCACCGAATCAAAGCCGGTTAGGCGGAGACTGCGGAAACATCACTCAATATATTTTTTATGCGCATTTAAAAATTCGACGAATGCCGAAAAGCTGCGCTTTCCGAGTTTTCCGTCAACGTTGAGCCGCTGCCCGTCGGAAGCCGTATAGCCCGCAGCGTTGAGCATGGCCTGAAGTGCGGACACGGGTTTGCCCTGCATCATGGGGCTTGTGAGTGCAAAAACAATGCGATCCGGGCTTTCGTCAACATAATCGCGGTAACAGATATCGATGTCCACTCTGCCCGCAATTCCGTCCACCTTTCCCGTGCCGCGCTGCCACATGGTGAAATCTCCGGAATAAGTCGGCCTTGGTGCGTACTGAGCAAGCCAAACGTCCCAGCGGCGGGTCGTTTCGGAAGGAATAAGAGCCGAAAGCCAGTATTTGCTGCTGTAAAGCATGGGCTTATAGCCGCGTGCTTCGATTCGCGTGCAGAATGCATCGATTATCGCACCGCGTGTTTTTTTCGGCATTGCAAGGAACTGAGCCGCCTCGAAATCCATTGCAATCGGATAATCAAGGTGATACGGTGCGCACTCCTCTGCGGCACGCTCCGCCTCTTCGGCGGCAGCAAAAGCAGTGCGTGCCTTGCTGTAGACATATGCGCCGACGGGCAGCCCGACGGCGGCGCAATTGCGCATGTTGCGGTGAAACTCCGGGTCAACGGTGTTTACACCCTGTGTGCATTTGATAATTGCAAAGCCTGTGCCGCCGGCTTTCACACGCGCCCAGTCGATTTTCCCCTGATAGCGTGAAACATCAATTCCTGTTTGTACGATTCTCCGTTCATTCATAAAGAGTGCAGCCCCTTTCGCTTATTCACATAAGCTTATTCAGGTGCTGCACGATTATGCGGCATATTCATTTATTTCACGGCGGGGCTGCTGACTGAGGGATGATTCGGATGCAATGCCGAACTACGGATTTGCCCTTCCCCCTGCCTTTTTGCCGCCCTTATTTATGCAGCAAAGGCGAAAGCGGCTTGTAAATGAGGAAGCACAGTGCAACATCCAGCAGCCCTTTGAAGAAAGTGAACGGCATGTTGAAAACAAGCAGGCATTCCAAAAGTCCGTCGGTTGAAGGGCGAATGGATTGATACATGCCGATGATAGCTTCAAGCGGCAGATCATAGAGTTTCACATATGCGGGATAGACAATGAAATAATTCAGCGGCACGGACAATACGGACATCAGCACCGCGCCGACAAGTGCGCCTGTCAGCGCACCCTTGCGGGATTTGTATTTTTTATAGATGAATCCGGCAGAAAACGAGAATACCGCTCCCATGATGAAATTGAACGTCTCGCCCACATATGCCGACGAAGTGCCGTGCAGCAGCGAAAAAAGCACGTTCTTGAGCAGCGAAACAACAACGCCGTAAACGGGTCCCAACGAGAATGCAGCCAAAAGCTCTGGCAGATCCGAAATATCAAGCTTGACGAATGAAGGAATCAGCGCGGGAATCGGAAACTCAATGTACATGAGAATAAAAGCTATCGTTGAAAGCATAGCGGTTACGGTGAGTTTGCGTGCGCGGGTTTGTGTTGACATAAAAAACACTCCTTTTTATCATTTGTCCCTGAAAGAACAAGTCTTCCGGGGTGCATGACACAAAAGAGCGTTGAAATCACGTGAAAAGGTGCGCAGCACAGCTTCTCTCATCCGGACTGTGACCGTCGGTACCGGAATTTCACCGGATCGTGCGGCAAAAATGCCGCTTGCGGACTGTGACCGCCGGTGGGGAACTTCGCCCCGCCTCGAAGACTGATGATTCAGTTGACAGTATGATTATACTCCGTGCGGCGCAAAAGTCAACAGGGAATTTTCTCTAAAAGGGAAAATTTCGGGTGATTTTTTAAGGGACCGTTGTATAAGCTCCCCTATTGTTCAGTTCCATTCCTCGGCAAGGAGAAAATCGCGGATATTCCGATGCTTGATGCCGTTTCGGCTCATATCAAATTCATCGAGGGAAACAACATATTTCGGAAAGTTGTCGCGAATGCTGTCATACGCACCGAACTCACGGTTGATTGTTTCTTCCGATGCCAGCAGATAGGTGACCTGAACATACAGCTTTTCGCCGCGCTTGTCACATACAAAATCAATTTCCTTATTGCCTGTTTTGCCGACGGTTACCGCATAGCCGCGGCGCAGCAATTCCAGATACACTATATTCTCCAAAATGAGATTGATGTCCCGCATATTGCCGCCGAAAACGGCTTCACGGATGCCGTGATCGGCAATATAGTACTTTTCATTGGAGGCAAGGATTTGCTTGCCCTGCAAATCCTCCCGTTTTACCCGATAGAACAGGTAAGACTCGCAGCAATATTTGATATAGTTTAGGATCGTTTCCGGTGCAACGGTACGCTGCTCGTTTTTCAGAAACTTCGCAAGGGAGGCTGCAGAGAAGGTTGTACCCACATTGGCGATCACATAGGCAATGATTCGTTCCAGCAAATCAACATCCCGGACTTTATTCCGCTTCACGATGTCTTTGAGCTGGACAGAATTGAACAGATCATGAAGATATTGCTTGGACGGAGCATCTGCATAGCGGAGGTTTGCGAGGTAGGGCATACCACCGGACAGGAGGTACTTTTGGAAACACTGCCGGACGGACGTATCGGGAGCAATAGAACGGTACAGTTCAATGAACTCCCCAAAGGAAAACGGATAGATCACAAACTCCACATACCGACCGGCCAAATATGTTGCAAGCTCACCGGACAGCAGCTTTGCATTCGAGCCGGTTATATAGATGTCACAATCAAGCGAGACACGGAAAGAGTTGATGCACTTCTCCCAGTCTTTGACCTCCTGTATTTCGTCAAAGAACAGGTAGACCTTGCCCTCTGTTTCTGCGGCTCTCTTGGTGATCTCGTCATGCAGAGCCTGAGCGGTTTGCAGATGGGAACAGCTCATATCTTCAAAGTTGACAGAGACAAACTGTGTCGGACTTACACCGGACTCCGTAAGTTCCTGTTTGATTAGCTCCAACATGACAGACTTCCCACAGCGGCGGATACCCGTCATTACCTTGATAAGCTCCGTTCCGATAAACGGACGGATACGGCTCATATACAGTTCGCGTTTGATCATTAATCACAGTCTCCTTTCCGCGGTCGGTTTCAGTATAACACATTTACAGATGAAATGCAACGGTGAAATTAAGAAATCATAAGTTATAACCGCTGAAATTCGCAATTCGATAAAAAATTCGGATAAACCTTAAGGATGCAGGCAAAATTCCGAACGTTAACTCCGATTCTTAAATCACAAGGACGGCGCGGATTGCGCTGCCCCATTCGGCAGCAAGTTTTTCGAGTGAATATGATGCGTTTGCGGGGCTTGTTGAAGGCAGCGCCGTGACGGTGCAGCCGAATTTTGCGGTTTCTTCGGAAAGATATTTGCGAAAAAGCTTTTGTGCCGTTTGACCGTTTAAAAAAACGGCTTTGATTTGCGTCGAACGGAGGAGCGGAGCAATATCGTTTGCGGTGACGGCCGAAATACTGCTGTCCGCCGAACCGCGTATGCTGCATTCGGCGGCGACATCCCAAAGCGCGATATAATGAGTGCGCAAAAACTCCTGCTTTTGCTCGATCGTTTGCGGCAGCGGTGCGTTGAACACGGAGGAAAGCACGCGCCAAAAGCGGTTTTGCGGATGCCCGTAATAAAAGCCGCTTTCGCGTGATTTGACCGAGGGGAAACTGCCGAGTATGAGTATTTGAGAATCGCTGCCGAAAAAAGGCGGAATGCTGTGCTTTTCGACAGCGGCGGGAGCTTGAATTCTGCTCATGGTTCGTAAAAAGGTTTACAACGGGATGATTGGATAAGGGAAGGGCCGGAAAACGCGGCAAACTGCGCTTTCCGACCCGGGCACTTCAAATCCGAAAAGGAATCAGGCAAGTTTTGATTCATTTGAAGTCGGATTTGTGTGTTGATGCAAAAACTTAAACCGTTCGGCCCGTTCTGCTGAAATCAGCCGGGCTTTGTTCGGTGTTTCAGTACTTGAGCGCGGAGCGGATCGCCTTGCGGAAAGGCGGAAGCATTGCGATGATGACGCAAACTGCGATGTCCGCAAACATGTAGGGAGCGTTGTACAGAAGGGAATACATGAACGCGGACTGTCCTGCCGCGGCATACTCGCCGAAGAAAACCGCACCGGTGAACAGGTGGCAGAGGAAGCGCAGAGTGCCGCCGATAAGAACGGAGAAGACGAGGTTGCGCTCGCCTTTTACAAGGCCGCCGAGTCCGATAACACCGAAAGCAATGGGGTAGTCAACGAGCATCTGAATCCAATGCGTCATTTCGGGCTTCTGGATATACTGAAGGAAGCCGTAAACAACGCCCGCCATAACGCCGTATTTTGCGCCGTAGCGATTGGAATAAACCATCAGCGGCAGCATGCTTGCAAGGGTTATGGAGCCGCCGTTGGGCATTGAAAAGAGTTTGAAATAACTCAAAACAAAGCTTATTGCGATGCAGAGTGCACCGTGAACAAGGATGACCGTCGGAGTGGGATTGCCGGTAAATGTGGCGGGCTCAGTGCATTTTTTCCTGCGCTGAACAAGGAAGATGATGAGCGCGGCGGCAAGCACGGCTGCGGCTGCAAAGAAGATCCAACCCTTTGTGTCAACACCTTTGAGCTTTTCAAGCAGCACAAATTCGATTTTTTTATCATCGAACAACATAAAAAAGTTTCCTTTCTGAAAATAAACGCCCCCGCAAACGGTGCGGAGGCGTGTAAGCACAAATTTTCGCACCGCTTCCCTACGCAGGTATTACCCTAACAGGTTCAAAGGTTCTTTCTCAGTACATCGGGAATGACCCGTGTACGCACCCAGCGGATGTGTTCAATTTTCATTCTCAATTATAAAGCCGCGCTGCCGAAAATGCAATAGCATGAAACAATATATTGTCACAATATGCGCGTGACGCCCGCAAAAATTCCGATGCCCATATGGAAAAACGACTGCAATCGTGGTAAAATGAAGTTTAATGCGGCAGCAGCGCAATGCTGTATCTATGCAGTGAAAGATAAAAGAATAAGGGAAATGCGGAACGGCATGAATACAATCGAAAAAAACATTAATGTTATTGAAATAAGCGATATATCGGCACCGGAGCTTGATGTTTTTGCAAGGATGACGGAAACACAGCTCCGCAGCAAACTGGAGCCGGAGAAGGGCATATTCATTGCGGAAAGCCCGACTGTTATCAGAATCGCGCTTGATGCAGGGTATGAACCGCTTTCGCTGCTTGTTGAAAAAAAGCATGTTGCGGGACAGGCGGCGGATATAATTGAACGCACGGCGGGAATCCCTGTTTACACGGCCGAAACGCAGCTGCTTTCAAAGCTTACCGGTTATCCGCTCACACGGGGTGTGTTCTGCGCAATGCGAAGGAAGCCGCCCCTTTCGGCTGAAAGCGTTTGCGGCGGTGCAAGCCGCATTGCCGTTTTGGACGGAATTGTTGATTCAACAAATATCGGAGCAATCTTTCGCTCCGCCGCCGCGCTCGGCATGGATGCGGTGCTGCTCTCCCCCACCTGCTGCGATCCGCTTTGCAGGCGTGCAATAAGGGTCAGCATGGGCACGGTGTTTCAGATTCCGTGGGCAAGATTGCAGCCGGACGAGGAAGGGAACCGATTCGGGCGGTTGAAAGCACTCGGGTTCAGGCTTGCTGCAACGGCGCTTAAAAATGACTCTGTAAGCATTGATGATCCGCGCCTTGCGGCGGAACCCCGCCTTGCCGTTGTAATGGGCACGGAAGGAACGGGGCTTGAACAATCTGCGATAGATGCTTGCGATTATACCGTGATGATTCCGATGCATCACGGGGTGGATTCATTGAATGTTGCAGCTGCAAGCGCGGTTGCGTTTTGGCAGCTGGGAAGGAGAACGGAAAACTGCCAAAATAATGCGGACTGCAATAAAAATGGCTGAAAACAGATTCGACAGGCAAGAAACTGTCACAATTGCCGAAAAGGAATAACAATTCCCATATTGACTTCAGCCCGACCGAAACCTATAATGGTTATCGGTCGGTTACTTGATGCGGCGAAATTCAAAGGCGGACGGAAGCCGACGGTATGCATAATGCGGCCGTGTGCGGAGGTAAAAGATGGCATGTGATACAAAGGAAAGGATAATCGAGGAAGCATTGAGGCTTTTTTCGGAAAAGGGCTATGCGGGAACATCCATGAGCGACATCGCGGAACGGCTCAAAATCACAAAAGCCGCACTGTATAAGCACTATTCGGGCAAGCGCGAGATTTTTCAAAAGATTTTGGACAGAATGAGTGCGTTGGACGCGGAACGTGCGGCGGAATACGACATGCCGGGAGCGGAGGACGACGAATATGCCGAAGCGTATATGAACACCGCGCTCGACAGCATACGCCGATACAGTATTGCGCAGTTCCGCCACCGGACGGAGGACGGATTCTCTTCCCGATTCCGAAAGATGCTCACCATTGAGCAGTACAACGATTCTACCATGGTGGATTTGTATCAGAACTACCTTGCGGCGGGTCCCGCGGAATACATGGCAAGGATATTCCGCCGTGCGGCGTCAACCGATGCGGAGGCGATGCAGCTTGCGCTTGAATTCTACGGGCCGATGTTCCTGCTTTACAGCATGTATGACGGAGCAAAGACCGATGATGAAAGAAAAAGTACGGTTCTTGCATTGGATGAGCATATCGTTCGGTTTGCGGAAAGGCTGAACACGAAACATCAAACAAAAGTCGGACAGTAAACCGTAAAGGCAGGCGTATCCGAACGCCGCAGCATAATTGAAGTAAACAAAGAGAAAAAGTGAGTAAAATGAAAAACGAAAACAAAACAAAAATACGGCGTTCGGATGTTGTTGTTGCCTGCATGGACGGAGACATATGCGGATTTGCAATACCGGAGTACATTGAGCGGCAGGAATCCTGCTGTCGGCGCGCCGAAAAGTTTTGCAGGATTTCCGAATTCGGCGTTGATGCAGCTCTGAGAAGGCGCGGGGCTGCATCCGCAATGATTGATTTTTGCCGCACGGAGGCAAAAAAAGCAAGCTTGAAAGTGAAAGGCTTGAACCGGATGTATGGAGTTTTAACAGGGACGCCGTTCGGTTCTGTGAAGCCGCAGGATTTGAAACATACAGGCAATATATGGAGGTGAAACCGTGAATCCGAATTTGATTTATCCGCGCAGCGGCGACAGGCAGACGGTTTATCTCAAAAATGTTGTTTCCGATTCGAATATCGAGGTCGGCGACTTCACGATCTATAATGATTTTGTGAACGATCCGCGGGATTTTGAAAAGAACAACGTCCTTTACCATTATCCGATCAACGGGGACAGGCTGAAGATAGGCAGGTTCTGCTCGATCGCCTGCGGTGCGAAATTCCTTTTTACAAGCGGAAATCACACGCTGCGTTCGCTTTCGACTTATACCTTCCCGATTTTCTTTGACGAATGGAACCTTGATAAGAGCAGAATATGTGAAGCATGGGACAACAAAGGCGATATTGAACTCGGCAATGATGTTTGGGTAGGCTATGAAGCCGTGATAATGTCCGGTGTCAAAATCGGCAGCGGCGCGATCATCGGCACGCGTGCCGTGGTCACGAAGGATGTGCCGCCGTACACCGTTGCTGCGGGTGTTCCCGCAAAGCCGATTCGCAGAAGGTTCGACGATTCAACGATTGAAACGCTGGAAAAACTCCGCTGGTGGGATTGGCGGGATGAAAAGCTTGCCGCCGCAATTGATGCGATTCAAACCGGGAGTATCAAACAGCTTGTTGAAATCGACAGGTTGTTCGAACGCACGGAGGGATGAACATGAAGTCGGAAAATCTGCCTGCAAAGGTTAGCGGCGACATTGGTATAATTTGGAAAATACCGTAGAATTTCCGGAATGCGGCGGTACCGAACATAATTAAATGCAACAAGCAATATCGGCAGCGTTTTGACGAAATTTTGTCGGCAGTTTCTTCCGGGGCGGCAGAAACTGTCGGTTTTTATTTGTGTATTCGTGCGAACAATACAGGCAGAAACCGTGCCGTGGTGAATGCGAACAAAAAACGGGAAAAAACGCAGCGGGCGGAAAAATGTCTTGACATGCGGTATTTTTTGCTGTAATATAATATTACGGAATCGACACATGCGGCTGAAATTGCAGCGTTGAATCCGTATCTTTGAAAAAATCGGGAGGAATACTATGAAAAAATGCGAGAACTGCAACCTTATTTTGCAGGACGGTGATGCTTTCTGCCCCAAATGCGGCGGAGCAACGGTCGAATGTGATTCCGGCAGCCATGCCGAGGGTGAAACAGCCTGCAATTGCGGGGAGAATTGCAGCTGCGGCGAAGAAAACCGCGAATGCGGTGAACAGACGGCGGAGAACGTGCAGGCCGGTCCGCAGATGCAGTTTGTTGACGACGGAAAGAAGAAAAAGGGCAAAAAGGGTCTTATTGCCGCAATTATCGCGGCAGTCATCGTTGTGCTCGGCGTCGGCGCGGCTCTTGTTTACATGCTCGTTTTGAACACCCCGTCAAAGCAGTTCCTTATGGCGCAGGCAAAAATGTTCAAAACCGAGTGGTCGGGCAAAACAACGGTTGCGGATGTTCTCAAGGGCAAAGGCCAACCCGTCAAAAGGGATTTTTCGTCCGACATTTCGGTTTCTATGAACACTGACAATCAGAATTTCAACGATATTCTGAACAAGCTTTCGCTGGACTATAAAATCAAATCCGAAGGCAGCGAGTACCTTTTGAACGGTGAGCTGAATTATAACGGCTCTCCCCTGCTTTCGTGCGTTTTGACGGCGGACGAGAACACCGTGGGTCTTTATGTACCGGAGCTTTCAAACGAATATTACGTCACCGAGAAGGGGCTTGTGGAGCAGGTACTCACGGACGAAGATGCAGGCGAATACGACCCCATCGAGTACACCAAGCTTGACGACATTGAAAAAGCGTACAACAGCCTTGTTAAGAGATACGGCAAAATCCTTCTCGGCGGCATTGACGATGATGATGTTAAAGTCGAAAAGAACGTGACCGTGAAGCTTGAGCTGCTTGAAAAGGAATTCAAGGGCTGCAAGGTTTATACATACACTCCCGATAAGGAGCGCATTGCGGCCGCGCTGAAAGCCCTCAGCGAGGAAATGCGTGAAGATGAGGAGCTTTTTAACTATGTATGTTCACTGACAGAGTTCTATTACGGCAGCGATGCGCTCGTAATGCTCGGCGCTTATGCTGAAGAAAGCACAATCGTTTCCGAAACCGGCGTTACGGAGGCGGAAACATGGAAGGAAAGACAGGCGGCACTTGCCGATTACATCGCGGAACATGCCGATGAATTTGCACAGCATCTTGTTGACAGCGGGTTCGAAATAAAAACCGCCGTGCATAAGGGAAAGCCCGTTATGCAGACCGTCAAGTACAGCGAGTCCACCGTATCTTTCGAGATAATTTCCGACAGGGAAGAGCTTCTGTTTGCGTGGAAAGTAATAGACGATGACGGTCAGAACGGCACAAGCTTTGTTGCCGAACTGACCCGCAAAGACGGAATGCTGAACGGAAAAATTGATTTCAATAATATCGATTCCGATGAAAGCAGCAGAGTTATGAGCGTTGAACTGAAGGATATTTCAAGCGAAAAGAAATCGGCTCTCGGTATCCCTTACGGAACTGTGACGGTTGCGGTTGCCGATGAGGATCTTCTTAATGGCGAGGAAATGACATACACTCTCATCACGAGTGCGGCGGAGAACGGCGGGACCGAACATTTAATGACGGTGGAATTGCCCGAATCGCTCGCGCCCTCCCTTGAGTCTCTCGGTCTTTCCGGCACGCTCAGCGAGATGACGATGAAGATTTACAGCTCCGACAAGGCTTCAACCGCAAAGGCTCCCGATGCCGATTCAACGAACCTTTCTTCCGAAGAAGAGATTGAGGAGGCGTTGAATGAAATGACCGAGGAACTTGCGAATGTCATCTTGCAGTTTATGTTTTCGGAAATGATGTGAGGTTGAATATCCGCAACAAAGTATTGCGATAAAATTTGACTGCCGCTGCGAGGGAACGCGTTGCGTGAACCTGCGGCGGCAGTCGGTGCATTTAATGACTATGGAAAAAGAACAGGTTTTAGTGCTTGAAAACATAACAAAAGCGTACGGAACAAGGTTTTCGAAAGAAAAAAAGCGGGTTCTCGGCCCTGTTTCGCTCTGCATTCGAAAGGGCGAAGCTGTCGGAATCACGGGAGAAAACGGTGCGGGCAAAAGCACTCTGCTCTCAGTTGCGGCGGGCATTGAAAGACAGGATGCGGGAAAAATCGAACTTGCGCCGCTCGGACGCGGACAGTTGGGATACGTTCCGCAGGAAATCGCACTTTATCCCGCATTGACAGGAATGCAGAACCTGAGATTCTTTGCGTCGGCAGCCGGACTTTACGGACGGAGGCGCACAATTCGGTGCAGGTACCTTTTGGAAAAAGTGAACCTTGCGGACAAGGCGGACAAGCCCGTTTCAACATATTCGGGCGGGATGCAGCGGCGGCTGAATCTTGCCTGCGCATTGGTTGGGGACGTGAAACTGCTCCTGCTTGACGAACCGACGGTCGGAGCGGATGAAAACTCAACAGAAATAATACTGAATACAATCACCGCTCTGAAAAACGGCGGCTGCGCGGTGCTGCTCGTTTCGCACCGTGCGGAGGATATTGCACGTGTCTGCGACAGGGTGGTGAAACTGAAAGACGGGGTCGTTGAAGATGGCAGTCGGTAAAAAAACGAACAAAGCAGGGTTGGGGCGAAAGTGGTTTCGGCTCCGTTCGTTTGCCGCATGTGTTCGGAAGGATATCTGCCTTTTTTCGTCTGCGGCGGGCATTGCCTGCCTGCTGCTGCCGTTTATTGCCGCTTGCCTGCTTGCTTTCGGGCTGAATGATGCGCTTGCGGCGGAAAATGTGATTGAGCCCTTCCCTGTTGCAGTAATTGACAGGGATGAAACAGTAATGTCCCGCATGCTTATCGGGCAGCTGCGGCGCATTGAGCTTTTTTCGGAAATTCGCTGCGTTTCCGGTTCGGAATTTGATTCCGCATTCCGAACGGCCGAGGATGCGGCGCCGACAGTTGATTTTGAAGAGGATATGCTTGCGGGGTGTGCGGCGGCGGTCACGATTCCAAAGGATTATTTCTATTCGGTTTATTATATGGACGAGGGCAAGGTTGATGCATGGCTGAACGGAGAAATGCCGCTTGAAAGTGAGCTGACGGCCGATATAATCGAATCGGTTGCGGAAATAATGGCGGGTGAACGCGCGGCAATGCTTGCTGCTTTCCGCATTGCGGAGGGTGATGAACCTTCGGCGGAGGCGGTGCAGCGTTTCCGTGATGCATGTGCAAATGCGGTTTTGGACAGTGCGTTGGGGCGAAGAGCCGTTTTTAAGGATTCGGCGGGTGCTTTCGGGGTGCGTTCCGTCGATGTGATTCGCGAAAAATATTTTGTTTGCGCTGTGTGCATGTTGTTTTTCAGCGTATCGCTCGGAATAATGAAAACAGTTCCCGATGAACTGCAAATGGGAACCGCAAAGCGGTTCATCTGTTCGGGAGGGTCGCGGACAGCATTTTCGGCTTCAAAATTTGTGGCGGCAGCGGTCATTTGCACGGTGGGTGCCGTTCCGCTTGTGCTTGTTTTTAAAACACCGTTCAGCGCACGTTTATTGCTGACGCTTTTGCTCGGCTCGACAGTCTGTGCGGAGCTGATGTTCCTTTTGAGCCTTGCTTTCAAACGAACCGAAAGATTCATGCTTGCGGGCGGAATCGTGATGCTTGCGGCACTTTTCGCAGGCGGGGTGATTTACCCGCTGAATCTGATGCCGGAAGCGGTTCAAAAGCTGAGCATTTTGTCCGTGGCACGGCATATGTTTGCAGGCATTGTCCCGGAGGCGGCGGGCGGCGGCTGCGGCTTGGACCCGCTTGCGGCGGCGGCCGGGATTTTGGCTCTGCTGTGCGGTGCAGCGGCGGCTGCCTTGGGCGGAAGTGCTGCGCGCCGGCACGGTTCGGCAAAGGGGGGAGCATGATGATACTTCGGCTTGCATTGCAAAAAATTCGCGCAATGGCGGGCGGATACGGCTTTTTTGCTGCGGTGCTTGCTGCGGCGTTTGCGCTCTTTTTCATCGTTGCGGCCACTCTCGGAACGACGCGGACACAGCTGCTGAGGATTGCCTTGACGGATGAGGACGATTCCCCGCTTTCACATGAATTTGCCGAACTGCTGAATGATTCGGACAGAGAAATTACTGACGGTAAAATGCGGTTCGTTTCGGTGAGGTTCGGAACGCGGGAGGAATCGGAGGAGGCTGTTCGCAGCGGAAAAGCGGAAGGTGCGTTGATAATTCTGAAAGGTTTCGGCGCGGGGCTCGAATCCGGAGAAGAGGCGTTTCTTGAATACAGGGCTTCCGCCGATGCCTCATCGGCACAGGCGGCGGAGGAAATTATCGGAGGGCGTGCAGTTGCGCTCCGCAGCAGGCTGCGCTCCGCAGATTATGCGAAAAAGCTGCTGAACAGGGGCTTGACGGAAAAAGAGCTTTCCGAGCTTGAAGTCACCGCGAAAGAGTATTATAATGAGCAGGTTGGGGCTGTGCGGTTTGAACGCATCGGCGGAAGTGTTGAAAAAGCGGATTCATCGGTTTTCGGCGCGCTCCGAGCACGGTTTTCGGGCATAGGTGCGTTTGCGGTGCTGACGCTGCTGCTGACTTTGGGGTCGTGGACGGGCTCGAATGCGGCGCGGGCGGCGGAAAAACGGCTTGCAGCGGAAAAAGGCGGAGTGAGCATTTCGTTTTGGAGCAATTTTTTGGCATTGTTCATATGCGGAATTGCGATGTATGCCGTTATGTATATTGCTGCTGCTGCGGCGGGGAGAAACTCCCCGAACGGGCATGAATTGCTTGCGGCGGGCTGTTACCTCTTTTGCGCAAGTGCGCTTGCGCTTGTTGTCGGCGGGGCGGATATTTCGGGGCGGATGAACCTTGCGGCACCGTTCATTGCGTTTGCAACAAGCCTTTTGGGCGGATGCTTTGCGGATACCGCTGCTCGTGGCGGATTGTTTGCAAAACTGGCGCTTTTGACGCCGCAGGGGCTCTGCATTGCGGGGACGGACGGCAGCGTCGCCTGCCTTGCGGTGCTTGCGGGAGCGGGCGTTGTTCTGCTTGCGTTAAAGCGGGCTGCGCTGCGGGTAAAATTTGCGGAAAGAAGGTAAATTCCCGACTTCTGTAATACGAACAGGCTTTAGCGGGGAGAAAAAATGAGCTTAAACAGAGATTTGACCGTCGGCAAACCGGGAAAGGTGCTTTTGCGGTTCTGCCTGCCGTTGTTTGCAAGCATAATATTTCAACAACTTTATAATATTGCTGACAGTTTCGTTGCGGGAAAATTTATCGGCAACGATGCGCTTGCGGCGGTCGGCAACAGCTATGAAATAACATTGATTTTCATTGCGTTCGCGTTCGGCTGCAATATCGGCTGCTCCGTTATTGCGGCGCAGCTCTTCGGCGCAAAAAAGTTTTCCGACCTTAAAACGCTGGTTTACACCGTTCTGATTTCAAGCGGCGTGCTTTGCGTTGTGCTGATGACTTGCGGCTTCCTGTTCGGCGGCGCGCTGCTGAAACTCATTCGAACTCCGACCGAATTGCTTGCGGATTCAAAGCTTTATCTTGATATCTATATTGCCGGGCTGCCGTTCATGTTTTACTATAACGTCGCAACCGGAATCTTTTCCGCAATGGGCGATTCAAAAACGCCTTTCATCTTTTTGGCGTGTTCATCAACGGCAAATATCGGCATGGATATTCTGTTTGTACACAGTTTCAGCATGGGTGTTGCGGGTGTTGCGTGGGCAACCTTCATTTGTCAGGGTGTGAGCTGCATTCTTGCGGTTGCTTTCGTTTTGAAAAGACTTCACGCGCTCGAGTGCGAAAACCGTGGTGACAGGGTTCCTGTTTTTTCATGGCATCTGTTTGGGCGTTTTGCGGAGATTGCCGTGCCGAGTATTCTTCAGCAGAGTTTTATTTCCGTCGGCAATATAATAATTCAAAGTGTTATAAATAACTTCGGAGCGGCTGTCATGGCGGGATACTCTTCCGCCGTCAAGCTGAACAATATGGTCACAACGTCGCTCACAACTCTCGGAAACGGCATTTCAAGCTTTACTGCACAGAACCTCGGTGCCGCCAAGCCGGAAAGAATTAAAGCAGGATTTGCGGCCGGACTGCGGCTTGTGTTTGCAATCTGCGTTCCGCTTGTGCTTTTGTATTTCTTTGCGGGCAGGCAGCTTGTTTATGTTTTTTTGGAAAGCCCGACAGGCACGGCAGCGGATATCGGAATGCGCTTTTTGCGGATAATTTCGCCGTTCTATCTTATTGTTGCCGCAAAGCTTGTTGCGGACGGCGTTTTGCGCGGTGCGGGCATGATGAAAAAGTTTATGGTGACAACCTTCAGCGATTTGACTCTGCGCGTTGCGCTTGCGGCGGTATTGTCGAAAACCGCACTCGGAACAACGGGAATTTGGCTTGCATGGCCCATCGGCTGGACGATTGCAACCGCGCTGTCGCTCATTTTTTACGGCACGGCCGATTGGAAAAAATACGTTAAAAAGAGCGAAAAAAGCATTCCTGTCGAAGCGGAAAACGACGAAGCGGAACTTGAAATGCAGACGGAATAAATCCTTTCGGAAACAGCCGAACACTCACGGAAACTGTTCGGTGCAGAGCAGAAAAAATGCCGCGCGGAGTGCAGATATCGTCCGTGCGGCATTTGAATATCCGTTAAAAATCGGCGAATACGCCGGACGGGATCAAATTTCCGTGCAGCCGCCGACGGTCACGAAACCGTCAAGCTTCCTCCCGTTTTTGCAAAGCGGACATTCGTCGCTGCGATAGACATTGTATTCGTTTAAATCGCTGCGCATGAAAATGCTGTGAACGGGTAAGCCGGCAGCTTCTTCAACAGCGGAAAATATCGAACCTATGCCCACGGGCTTGCCGCCGTAATAGCGGATGCATTCGGCAGCACGGGCAAGACTGCGCCCCGTGGAAACGGTGGACATGAGCAGAAGAATATTGCGATTCGTAACATACTGCTGCATATCGCTGCTGAAGACCAATTGGTTGTTTGAATTTATGCCCGGAGTGATGATGTTAACGGCTGCGCCGCTGTTGACGCTGTGACTTGAATCGATGAGATCCTGCGCGATAAATGCGCCGATGACCTGCGTGTTTTCAAGGCAGATTATCGTGTCGATGGGTGTGCAGCGGAAAAATTTTGATATTTCGTCCGCCGCTTCGGCTGCCATTGCTGCATTTGACCGAATCTCTGTCATGCTGATATACCTGTCAACATGAGCATGTCCCGTTGCAAAGTGTCCGGAATAGATGCTCAGTTTAATGCGCCTGTTGCCTTTTGCCGTTATGGTGATGTTGTTTGACAGCATAATGAATACAATCCCCTCATGTCATAATATCGGAGCATGAACTGAAATTTCCATACCCGATATATTTATTTTAACATAAAGCGTCTTTTGGTTCAAGAGTAAAATATAAAAAATTTAAATAAAAATGAAACAATCACTCAAAAATCGTGTCCGGAAAGGCACGCTGAAGCTTCATAAGCGTTTTGGCATCCATTCCCGTGCCTTCAACGGCGGAAATGAACTGCAATTCCTTCATGCTGAAAAACAACGAAAAATCGTCAATCGGGTTGTAGGTCAATATTACTCTCTGAAGGCTGCGTGTCTTAGACAGCAAAACGGAAATATCAGTCAGCTTGTTTGAAGATAAATTCAGAATCAGCAATCCGGTGCTGTTGAGCGGTGTTTCGCAGCTTTCTATAGCATTGAACGAAAGATCCAGCGTGTGAAGATTTTTCAGCGAACAAATCGGGTCTATATCGCCGATGTCGTTGCCGCTTAAATCAAGATAGTGCAAATCGGTAAGCGAAGAAAGCGTCCCGACAGCTGCTATATCGTTGCCGTGAAGCGAGAGTGTTTTCAGCGAAGAAAGATTTGAAATCGGAGAAAGATCCGAAATCGCGTTGCTGTCCGCATACAGGTTGATAAGTTGGGAAAGGGCGGAAATCGGGGATAAGTCCGAAACAGCGTTGCCGCTGATATCGAGAGTTTGCAGGGAAACAGCGGATGAAAACGGCGTTAAATCCGTGATTGCACACTGACGAACGCTCAGTTCACACAATTGCGAAAGCTGTGACAAAAAGGTAAAATCGGATGCCGAAACATTGTTGAGCGTCAATCGCTTCAGTTTTTTCAGCTGAGTGAGCGGCTCTAAGCTCTGCACGGTGTTGAACGATAAATCAAGCTCAACAAGGTTCTTAAATGCGGCAAGTTCCGAAATATCGTTGATGCCGCAGTGACTTAAATCAAGTTTTGTGACAGAAAGAATATCGCCGAGGAAGATTTTGCCTTCCCAAAAGAGCTGCTCGCGGACGCACTGCTCCAAACGGCGGTTTTCGAAATAGTACAGTTCATATGTTGCAGAAATCTCATACGGAATATCTGTCGGCTCGACATCGGGAGTTTCAATGCCGATATTTCCTGTCGGTGCAGGTGAAATCGGGGCGGTGCCGATGTCGGAAACACAGGCGCACAGGGCAAACACTGCGGCGACAGCTGCAATAATCAGAACAGATGTAAGAAAAATACGGGATAAATGCTGCAATTTTCCGCTGCGTTCCGCTGCCTTGAAAAACATCATCGGCTTGCTCCTTTCGGGTACATCGGGCGTTGTGCTGCCGCAAAAATATTTTATCGGGGATCCGATGAAAAGTCAACCCGAAAGGCAGCTTTTCGTACAGGCTGAACCAAGGCAGGCCGTATTCCTTCGAAATAAATGTTGAATCAGCCGAAGGAAGCTTCAGCCCCGCTGAAAAAAAGTTTGGTTTCGGAATTTCAGTTCGAGCTCAAGCGTGCATTGTTGTAAGAAACAGCAAGGTGACTCGGCGCAAAAATCAATGCCGCAGCAGCGAGATACAGCCTGAAGTGATTGCAGCGTCTTTTTGCAGCAGAATTTTCCGACAGAAATATTGCGGCAACCCGACATTTACCCGTCCTGCTCAGTCAACCGTTTCGCCTGTTCCATCCAATAAGCCCGAATCATTTCTATCATTTTAATACAGTCGCTTTCAGCGGTGGAAGCATGATATTTTTTCATGTTGCTGAACGTATGCCCGCAAGGTTCAAGCGTAGTATCGCTCTCATAACCGCCGCTTACGCCGATAAGCCATGGACCGAGTAAGCCGGTTTTAAACTTGAAAAAATAGTATCTCATATCATGGAGTTCAAAGTTTCCGGCGTATTCGATCTTCCTCGGTGCTCTCCCGAGTTCATGCGGATCAGACAACCATATTACCATATTCTTTTTTGCAGCTTCCATCTGTGCAAGGTTCATTTCTTGTCACTCCCGTAAAATTAATTTGTTCAATTCGCGGCAATATGTAAAAGTCCGCCGTAATTCCATCAAAATTACGGCGGACTTCTGGCGGAGAGAAAGGGATTCGAACCCTTGATACGGTTCCCCGTATACACGATTTCCAATCGTGCGCCTTAGACCAGCTCAGCCATCTCTCCAACTGTATGTGCAAAGCATCATACGGCACTTGCATATAATACAGCATCGGGTGAAAAAAAGCAAGCTTTTTTTGCAATGTAGATGATATATTATCGATATTCGTAACCTTTATTGCTCAGGTCGGTTTAATGTGCTATAATCGATATGAAAGGGGAGCGAAATGCAAAAGAAAAGCGTTCGAACGGCATTGATTTATGCACTGCCGGGTTTGTTGAGTGTTGGATTTGCTGTGTTTGCGGCATTCTCGGAAAGAGCGGACAGGGCGGGCATTTTGTTCGGCGGTGCTGCGGCTTTGGTTTTTCTGCTGCTGATTTTTCGGCTGCTGCCCGTTTTTTTTGATTTTTTTACGGAGAACGAAGAAAAATCTCCGTGTGCGGACTTGGGTGTGCGAAGCCGAAGAAGGCTGCACCCTTGGCTTCAAATCGTTCTTTCCGCGTTCATTATTCAATTTATTACAATTGCTGCAATATATGCGGCGGATATGAACCTGAACGGTTATTCCGGAACCGTCCTTCAAACTTATGCGCGCCTGTTCATAACGGGGAAAGGCAGCCCTGTTTGTGCGCCCGATGCGCTGAGCGGGCTCGGGTTGCTTTCCGCGCTTGGGGAATATGTATTTCCGCGTGCAATTGCTGCGGGTAGCGGGGTTTACAGAGATGCTGCGCTGCTCGGCATTCCGACGGCGGGGCTTGTTTTCGCACTGAACACGATTTCAGTGTGTGCAGCCGCTGTAATGCTGTATGAGCTGATGCTGCTCGACTTCGAAAAGCGCACGGCGGTGTTTTCCGTCAGGGTTCTGCTGTTTTCACCGATGTTCGTTTTGCTTTTGCAGCCCACATCGGGTTTATCTGTATTTCTCCTGTTTTCGCTTGCGGCTGCATATTGTGCAAGGCGCGGATATTATGTTCGGAGCGGACTTTTCGCGGCGGCTGCATCGGCATTCAATGTGTTCGGCCTGCTGCTTGCGCTGCTGCCGATAACGGAGGGAATACGTGCCTGCCGTTTAAAAAAACGGAACGGAGAAAAGTTTGCGGGCAGCTGCGCTCGCTGTGTGGCGGGAGCATTGCTTCCGGCTGCGGTCTCGGTCGGCATGATCGGCGGCTTGCTATACTGCGGTATGCTTAATGACTGCTTTTTGAAAGGTGCGATCGGACTGCGGCAGGGGTTCGGGTTTATGTTTGAATCTGCGTCCGGGCTGCTAAGTCTTAATGCGCCTGAAATATGGGTGAGCGCTGTTTCCTGCATCGTACTTATTCTTCTGCTCTTTGCGGGCGGGAGAAGGATCAGATTGAGTTATTCGCTGTTTTGCTTTGCATGGATGGCAATCGCCTTGCCCAACGTTGACGCAAAATATATATTGGTTTTGACGGCGGCGTTTCCGTTTTTGCCGCTGTTTGTTTCGGCAATTGCAAAGAGCCGCGCCGTGCGGGTGATCGTCGGCGTTTTGGGGTTTGCATGTGAAATTGCATTCGCCGCATTAATATTCATTTAAAAGCTTTGCTGTGCGTAAAAACTTTGCTGTGCGGGCATTGGAGCAGGCGGCCCGAGAACGGACTTCATAAAACAAAACTAAAGATAAGCTGCAAAAGCTCGCTGCCGACGGTCACTGCGGCAGCGGGCTTTTAGGCTTTAACGGAATTAAGTGTAAATTTGCATGAGCCTGCTTCGGAACAAATCGGGCGAATTTATTTTTCGGCAGCACTTTCCACTTTGTTCGCAGCGGTTTCTGTGCTTTCTGCTTTGTTCGGAAAGCGAACTTTTGCAAGCAGCGAGGTGTTTTTCATCAGCCACCAAAGTGCAATGAGCACCTGGAGAACCGCTGCAATGATATAAACGAGGGAAACGTTCGGAACGTTAAGCGAGATATCAACCGAAAGCGCAACACCCCAAACGATTCCGCAAACGGACAGATAACTGAAAATCGGCGGGTGCCAAAGCGCGGACAGCACGAGCGTCACGATGAACATCGCGGGGATTGCATAAATGAATGCAAGCCAAATTCGCGGAAGGTCGGGAAAGGCGACTTTGAATGCGAAAAAAACAACGGCCGCAACAAGCCACACCAGTCCGGCGGACATCAGCGTTATGATACTGCGCTTCAGCTTAGGAGCGGCACGGTGGCTCTTTCGATGCTTTTCAGTCAAAAGGTCGTTAACCGTTACGCCGAACAGTTCCGCAAGCATGACAAGAACAAAAATATCGGGAACACCGTCCGCTCTCTCCCATTTGGAGACGGATTTATCCGAATAGTGGATTTTTTCGGCAAGCTCCGCTTGGGTAAGGTTGCATTCACGCCGGTAGCGCACAATGTTCTCGGCAATGATTTTTTTCACTTTTTCATCATCTCTAACTATCATGAGACTATTTTACAACAACAAGCAGAAAAAAGCAACAGAAAATCAATTATAATGCGATATATAAATTTATTAACAAAAATAAACAAAAAAACACACTCTACTCACGGTAGAATGCGGGTTTTTGAACTCTACCGGCGGGAATCGGCAGCGTAGAATTTCATATGCGTGCAATAGGGTGCATTTCGGCGGGGAATATGATACAAAATAAACCGCAAAGCAAAGCAGGGACACCTGCCTTAGGCCGACATAAACAGAGGAGGCCGGTACGGAAAAAGAAAAGCGAAAGGAATCAGCAGAAACATGGAGAATCTCAGAGCGAATCATTTTGAAAGTCGGGACAGCGGACTCAATAAAAACGAATTTAACTTGTCCGCAAAATCCGGAAGGTCGGTCGGCAAGGGAAAGCTGTGCGCTGCCAAAATTATACGGGTTGTAACCGTGCCGCCGGTATTTGCGGCTCTTCTCACAACGATTCTTTATATTGCGATGGGTGATGCAGCGTTTGCAAACAGTTTTCACTATGCGGAGGCTGTTTTTTCGCTCAGCCTTCTGCCTGTTGTTCCGTATGCGCTGTGCGCGGTGATTCCCGCATTGAAAAAGCGCGGAAGGAAGTTTGAAAGGACGATTGCGCTCATTTTCTCGGTGACGGGTTACTTTATGGGTGCGGCATTTGCTTTTTTCGGCGGAGGAGTGCAGGTTGAAAAGGTTATGTTTGCAACATATCTCTGTTCCGGACTGCTGCTGGCGATACTTTCCTTCATATTCAAATATCGCGCAAGCGGTCATGCCTGCGGTGTTGCGGGGCCTGTCGCAATGCTGACGGCGTATCTCGGTGCTGCTTTCCTGCCTGCTGCTTTGCTTTTGGTGCCGATCGGCATATCATCGGTTCGACTCGGACGGCACACTGTGCTTCAAGTCATAATCGGTTCGGCGGTTTCGGTTGTTTCATTTTGTGCAATGTACCTGCTTGTGCCTGCGCTCGGATTATAAAAAGACTGAATGCGTTAAAAATAATAAGATAGATGAAAAAGGAAGCTCCCCGCAAGGGGGGCTTCCCCCATTTGTTATGTGCAGTTCAAAACGGCGGAGACCCGCATAATAAGTGATTTTGGAAATGCAGAAATGATGCTGCAAATGCGTTGAAGAAAGGGCTGCTGCTGCAAAAGAATAATCGCGATAACTGCATACAGCCGCAGGGGAAGCGGATGTATGAGGAGGGGCTTTTGCAGCAGCAGCTTCCCGAACGGAAGGCTCGGAGGAAGTGGTGTCCGCGCACTGCTGCTGATGCCGCATAGAGGGGAAAGAAATGAACCGTGACATGACAGCGGCGTGCGGACTGTTAGGTGCGATGTATCCGTGCCCTTTGCGATACATCGCGGGGCGAGATATCTGCGGCAATGTGCTGCCTGTGAACATATATTAACAGAATAAAATTTATTTTGCCGAATCTGCGCCCGAATTGCATTTTTTTGTCACAAAACGGACACAGGCGGCACAAAGGAACATATATTAATGTTATATGTACTTTTTTATGTACAGCAGCAATAAAAAGCTGCACTTCATGCAGCATCGGAAGGCGGTGCTGCAAACAATGTTCAAAGAATTGCCCAAATTCAATTGTTGAAAAAGAAGTTCTGTTATGCTACAATGCAGACTGGACAGGAATAGAGTCGGCTTGCGCTTCAAAATGAGGAACAGCCGAACCGTGTTCCGAATGAGAACAAAAAGAAAAAGGAGTTAAACAATAACAAATGAAAAAAATTGCAACTGTCTTTATGGCAATCCTTCTTGCTGCCGCAATGCTGCTGCCGCAGGCAATGCTTGCGGATCAGGGCGCGGTGTTCACGATGAACGGCACGGACAACGTTCCTGCCGGAGGCACCTTTGATGTTACGCTGAGCGTAAGCGGAGAATATGCAATCCACGCTGCTCACCTTTCCGTTGAATATGATCCCAATTCTCTCGAACTTGTCGGGCTTGAAGAGCTGGATGTTATGAAAAGCCTTCGTTCCGGGAACAACCTTGTTATCCTTGATTACGAGACGCTTGCCTATCAGGGCAAAATCAAGCTCGGAATCGGTATGCCGACCGATGCGATGAACGCGAAAGGCGATATCTTCAAAATGACCTTTAAGGTCAAAGACGGCGTTTCGGTAAATCAGCAAATCGTTATGATCGTAAACGAATTTGTGAATGCACCCGTCGGCGGCGAATCCACTCCGCAGGCGTTCACGACCCATAACGCGATAATCACAATCAGCGGCGCAAAGGACCCCGAGGGCGGATTTAACCGCGGAGAAGAGGCTGTCGGCGACAACAAGACATCGGCGCCGAACTATCAGCCCACCGAAACAAAACAGCCCGCCGAAAGCGGCGACCCGACCGGCAGCACCACGCCCGAACCCGGTGCGGACAGCACCAAAGCTCCCGACACAAAACCCAATGACAACACTAAGACGCCTTCAAACAACGGCGGAGAAAAAACACCCGTCAAAGTTTGGCCGTTCATTGCCGCGGGCGGCGTAGTTGTTCTCGGTGCAGCGGCAGGAGTTGCAGTCGCTCTCTCTAAAAAGAAAAAGAACAACGAAGACAACTGAACGGTTTAAGTCTTAAATCGGGCTGAATAAATGCCTTGACCCGTGTTTGTGCGGCAGCTGCCGGCAAACAGGCAGACAAAACGGGAGCGTCGGAGCAATTCCGACCTCCCATACGGGCCGGTTGTTAATTATTATTTATTATTTGAAATGCCGAATGAAAAACGGCGGTGAGATTAAACACTTTTTAAATACTCTTTCTTATCCTTAAATGAAAGGCAGAAGAAATCATATGAAAAGAATTTTTGCGGTCTTTACAGCTTTGCTCATACTCTGTTCGGGATTTTATGCCAATGCAGAAAGAAACGGCAGTTCATCGTCCAAAATCGGAGAAAACATTTCGGGCTTTGTTTCCGAAACGATTCACGGAGAAAACATTAACGGAGCAGTTTTTGCTCAAAAAAAGATAACGGTTCTGCACTATTTTTCAACTTGGAGTGCCGTATGCATAAACGAGATGGAATATATGCAGACGGCGGCGGACGGTTTCCCCGATGACATCGGGGTCTACGGCTTGCTTTATGAGGATGCAACAAGCACTCCGGAGGCATGCGCCGAGCTTATGGAAAGCGCGGGGTACACTTACGATTGCATTCGGCTTGATTCGGTGCTGGGTGCACTTGTTTCGGAATATAACATGATTCCGCAAACATTTATTGTGAATAATCAGGGAGTTGTGGTAGAACATTTTGTCGGCGAATTTGAAAATTACGGGCAACTTGAACAAAGAATCGAACATTGGCTCGGTTATTCCGAACAAAACTGTACCATAACGTTTATCGATGGCCTGACGGACGAAATAATTTCGCAGGCAAACATTCCCGTCGGCGGTTCGGCTGTTCCCCCGATTCCGCCCGAACACGAGGGTTACGAGTTCCTGATGTGGGAAGGCATATATCAGAATGTTCAACATTCGGGGAATGTCTATGCGCGATATGAGGCAGTTGAGCCGATCACACGCCCGGGAGATGTTGATATGGACGGAATTGTTTCGATCGCCGATGCACTGGTGACGGCGCGCGTTGCGCTCGAACTTATTGAACACGACGGCGTTGCGCAGTACGGAGATATGGATAACGACGGAAGAATAACAATTGCCGATGCGCTGCTGATTGCACGAATTGCAATAGGCGTTGCGTGATAAGAGCTTACGAGCGACAGGGAGAAAACGATGTTTGTTATAGTCGGGCTGGGCAACCCGGGCAGGGAATACGCCAAAACGCGTCACAATGTCGGGTTTATGACGATCGATAAAATAGCAGAAAGGCTGAATATTTCCGTAAACAAAAAAGGGTTCCGTTCCGTGTACGGCGAGGGGCGGCTCGGCGGCACGCGCGTTGTGCTTGCAAAACCGGAAACGTTTATGAATAATTCCGGATGGGCAGTGGGCGATCTTTTGAAATGGTACAAACCGCAGCATGATGAGCTTATTGTAATATATGATGACATAGATCTGCCCTGCGGCGCGCTCAGAATCCGCATGAACGGTTCGGCGGGAACGCATAACGGAATGCGAAGCATTGAAAGCCTGATTGGGTTTGAAGACTTTCCGCGAATCAGGGTCGGAATCGGAAAGCCCGCGCACGGCCTTATCGACCATGTTCTCGGTGTTCCGACCGACGAAGAAGCAAAGCTTATTGACGGTGCAATGATGCAGGCGGCGGAGGCGGCAGAGCTTATCATTGCCGGAAAGCCCGAAGAAGCGCAAACAAGATTCAACTATAAGCCGCCCAAAAAACAAAAGGCGGAACGCGGTATGCAGTCCGCAAAATTCCGTTATGTTCCGCAGAGGGAGCTTTCCGCATTTTCAAAGTGTGAGGAAGTGTTCTTTGAAAACACGGACATGGACCCGAATGCCGTTAATGCGCCGGATTATCCTTTCGGCATTGAACAGATTAAGGATGCGGAAGCGCGGCTTGTGCGTTTTGCGCCGCTCATTGAGAAAGCATTCCCCGAAACGGCACCGCGGCACGGTATAATCGAATCCGAACTTAAAGCGGTTCCGAATTATCAAAAGCAGCTTTTGAAGCGCAGCGGCTGTTCGGAAGCCGTTCCGGCGGGCAGTCTGTTTATAAAAGCGGATTCGGAACTGCCGGTCGCGGGTTCGGTGAAAGCGCGCGGCGGTATTTACGAAGTGCTGAAGCATACCGAAAAGCTTGCACTTGAGCACGGACTTATAACAACCGACTCGGACTATTCGACCCTGCTTGAAAAGCGTGAGTTCTTTTCGAAATACAAAATTCAGGTCGGCTCAACGGGGAACCTCGGGCTGAGCATAGGCATTGCAAGCGCTGCACTCGGCTATGATGTTACCGTTCATATGAGCGCGGATGCAAAACAGTGGAAAAAGGATCTGCTGCGCGAAAAGGGTGTTGACGTTATTGAATATCAAACGGACTATTCCGAGGCTGTGCGGCAGGGCAGGAAACTTTCCGATGCGGACCCGACGAGCTACTTTATTGATGACGAGAATTCGGTCGATCTTTTCATGGGCTATGCAGTTGCCGCATTGCGGCTGCGAACTCAGCTTTCGGCGCAAGGAGTGAGCGTTGATGCCGAACACCCGCTGTTTGTGTATTTGCCCTGCGGAGTCGGCGGCGCGCCCGGCGGGATTACGTTCGGACTAAAAAAACTGTTCGGTGATGCCGTGCATTGCTTCTTTGTCGAACCCGTGAACGCACCATGCATGCTTGCGGCATTTGCAAAGGGCGAATGCGTTCCGGTTGCGGAGTTTGGGCTGAGCGGCAAAACTCAGGCGGACGGGCTTGCCGTGGGCTGCGTCTCAAAGCTTGTTTTCGAAGCGATGCGCAAAACCTTGGACGGCGAGTTCACCGTTTCGGATGGCAGACTTTTGCCGCTGCTGCGGCTGCTGAACGGTTCGGAAGGCATTTTTGTTGAACCTTCCGCTGCAATATCCGCCGCCGCATACATGGGCATGATGGGCGAAAGCTGCACGGACTACCTGAAAAAACACGGACTTGACGAAAAAATGAGCAGAGCTGCGCATATTCTTTGGGCAACGGGCGGCGGACTTGTGCCGAAGACGGAGCGAAATGAGTTGTGCGGAACCGGGGCGAAACGCTGAATGCCGGTGCCGACGCAATAACAGCCGCAGCCATTGCGGCATATATTCAAACCTTGATAAATTTTAATACAGGAAGAATTCCGCCCGATGCTTAAACGGCGTGCGGGTGAAAATCAAATTTATAAACAATTGAGGAGAGCCGGATAAAAATGACGGGTACTCACTCATTTTCTGCGGAGGGTAAAAACTATGTCAAAATATTTCGGCACGGACGGATTCAGAGGCGAAGCAAACAAAGCGCTCAATGTTGAACATGCCTACAAAATCGGCCGTTTTTTGGGTGCATACTACGGACGGGAGCATAAATGTTCCGTTGTTATCGGCAAGGATACAAGGCGTTCGGGTTATATGTTCGAGTGCGCATTGACGGCGGGACTGACGGCGAGCGGCGCGGATGCGTACCTTATGCATGTTACAACAACGCCGAGTGTTTCGTACATCACGCGCACCGATGATTTTGATTGCGGCATCATGATAAGCGCAAGCCATAATCCCTATTTCGACAACGGTATTAAGCTGCTGAACGGGGACGGCGAAAAGATGGAGCAATACGTTATCGATGAAATTGAGCGTTATCTCGACGGCAAAGGTGCGGAGATTCCGTTTGCGACCGGAAGTGATATCGGAAAAGCCGTTGACTATGCGGCAGGACGCAACCGCTATATCGGTTATCTTATCAGCCTTGCAACCCACTCCTATAAGGGTATGCGCATCGGCCTTGACTGCGCAAACGGAAGCACGTGGATGATGGCAAAGAGCATTTTTGAAACTCTCGGCGCGGAAACGGTCGTTATCGGCAATCAGCCGAACGGGCTGAACATCAACAACGACTGCGGCTCGACTCATATCGAGGGGCTGCGCAGGCTTGTGACCGAAAACAAGCTCGATGTGGGCTTTGCGTTTGACGGCGATGCGGACAGGTGCATTGCGGTCGATGAAACAGGCAGAGTGATTGACGGCGATCTTATCCTTTATATTTACGGAAAGTACATGAAGGACAGAGAAAAACTTGCCAACAACACCGTTGTAACAACCGTGATGTCCAACTTCGGACTTTATCGCGCATTTGACCGTGCCGGCATCAACTATGAAAAAACGGATGTGGGCGACAAATATGTTTACGAATGCATGAGGAAAAACGGGCATTTGCTCGGCGGCGAACAATCGGGGCATATCATTTTCAGCAAATATGCCGCAACGGGTGACGGACTTTTGACGGCGATAAAGCTTATGCAGGCGATGCTTGCAAACAAACAGCCGCTTTCCGTGCTTGCTGCTCCGGTGAAGATTTATCCGCAGCTGCTTGTGAATGTGCGCGTTTCGGATAAGGAGGCGGTGCTTAACAACGATGTCGTCAAAGGCAGTGTGCGTGAAGCGGAGGAGGCTCTGGGCGACAACGGCAGGGTGCTTTTGCGCAAGAGCGGAACGGAGCCTGTTATTCGCGTCATGGCGGAGGCACAGACAACGGAAGAATGCCGCAAGGTTGTTGACGGCATAGTCGACGCAATAAAGCGTGAGGGCCTTGCACAGCAAAAATGAGCGGCCTTGCCGTTCGGCGGGGCAATGCTTTAAAACGGTTTGATACTTTGAATTTGGAAGGCAAAAAATGTATAAAACAAATGAACTTTTTGATCTGTCCAAAACTCGTGCGGCGGATCTTTTACGCGAATGCGAATATCCGTGGCAGGCGTTGGACAAAATCGGCGAAACAATTCTCAAAATCGGTGCGGCTCTTTCGTCGGAGGAATTCTCTCACCCTAAGGAAGACGTTTGGATTGCGAAGGATGCAGTCGTTTACCCCACGGCATGGATAAACGGTCCGTGCATAATTGACAGCGGTGCGGAAGTGCGGCACGGTGCTTTTATCCGCGGCAATGCGCTTGTCGGAAAAAACTGCGTTGTCGGCAATTCGGTGGAGCTGAAAAATGTTATTCTTTTCGACAATGTTCAGACTCCGCATTATAACTATGTCGGGGACTCGATTCTTGGATATAAAGCGCATATGGGCGCAGGCTCGATAACATCCAATGTCAAGAGCGACAAGACTCACGTTGTGATTAAATCCGCCGAAAAAAGCATTGAAACCGGGCGAAAAAAAGTCGGGGCAATGCTCGGAGATTTTGTTGAAGTGGGCTGCAACAGCGTGCTGAATCCGGGAACGGTCATCGGTCGGCACAGCAATGTCTACCCCGTTTCCTGCGTTCGCGGGGTTGTGCCGGAAAACTCGATTTTCAAAACCGGCGGCATTATTGTTAAAAAAAGCGGAACATTCGCTGATTGATTTGAAAGCGTCCCGAGGAGGCACGGCATGAAAAAACAGCATTTGCCGATTGAATGCGCTGAGAACGGAAGAAAAGCGGGGCGGCAGGTTTTATTAAAGCTGCTTATAATGATTGTCTGTGCCGCAGCGGTGTTCGGCTTGTTCGGCGGCTGCGGAGGGAGCGGAGAAAACAATCCCACGGACGCGCCTACCCCTGCGCAAACGATTCGGCCGACGGCTGCTGCCGTGCCGACGGAAACGCCGATGCCGACGCGTGCACCGCTTGTTTACAGCCCGGATTATCATAAGACAACGCCGCTGATGACAAAACTTGTCGGCGAACAGGCGATTAAAGCCGCCCGAATGGTCGTAGATGCGTTTCTGAAAGGAGAAACAAGCGTGAAATTCGGGTTCGACAGCTATGAACCAACGTTTGCAATGAATACGGTTTTTGCCGTCAACAGGATGTGCCCGCTGTTCACCGCATTTGCACTTTGCAATGATTATCGGGATTTTGATGCTTCAACGGGTGTGTTGAAATGGAAAATAATCAACGTTGAGCCAAACGAACTTGACGAAAAACTGCAAAAATTTGAAACAACCGCAATCGACTTCATGTCCGTGCTTCGCGAGGGCGATAACGAAACCGAGCGTGCGCTTTTGCTGTATTCAAGGCTGACCGCATATGCGCAATACGACTATGAAGCATATGAAAACCCGCAGAACCTTACCGAGGACGAATACATCTATCGAACGTCCGCTTATTCCGTTATGTGTGACGGAATGGGCATATGCTATTCGTTTGCGGAGGCAATGACCTTCCTTTGCGCGCAGGCGGATATTGACTGCGTTGAAGTCAACTGCATCAACGATTCCATTGCACATCAGTGGAACTTGATAAAACTGGACGGAGAATACTATTATTGCGATGCAACTTGGGATGTGGGCGGAACTTTCAATTACTTCGGAATGACAACCGATGAACGCATAAAGGATTCCGGCGGGATAAAGGCCGAGGATATGCGCTCGCTGTCTGTTTCTCCCGAGGAGCTTCTCGATGGGGTTGTTCCCTCCGATACCCGTTTTGCCGTGCTGCGTGAACATGTCACTTCAATGCCCGTCACCGTTGAAATAGACAGAGTGAACGACAGGGCGGTTTTTACTGTCGGAAATGAGAACTACAGCATTTCGTGCGGAAACTAAACCGCAATATAAGCACTGTTGAATACGAATGTTGAATACCAACGAAGAAAAATATAAACGGCAGCGAACCGAGTCAAGGCCTTCGGCAAATGAAAGCTTTGGCTCGGTTCGCTTTTTAACCGCGCATTACCAATCACGCGGCAGTCTACCCTTCCCCCCTCGCCTGAAGGATCCTTTTTTCAAGGAAGGCGATGCAATAATACATCAAAGCGGCAAGTATGCAGAGGATCACTATTGACGTCATAACAAGATCCAATTGAAACACCTGACCGCCGTAAACGATAAGATAGCCGAGACCGGATTTGGACACGAGGTATTCGCCGACGATGACGCCGACCCAGCTCATTCCGACGCTCAGTTTCAGCGCACCGATAATTGTCGGCACGGAAGCGGGCAGAATCACTTTCAAAAAGGTCTGCATTTTGTTTGCACCGAGGGTGCGCATAAGGAGCTGCTTTTCGGCAGATATTTCATTGAAACCTGCCAGCACCGTCATTATTGTTACGATTGTTGAAATCAGCAGTGCCATCACGATTATCGCTTCCATGCCTGCGCCGACCCAAACGATTATTATCGGACCGAGCGCAATTTTCGGCAATGCGTTCAACACCACCATATACGGGTCAAGAATGCGGGAGAGAGTTTTGCTCCACCACATCAGCACTGCAATAAGTGTTCCGACCAGTGTTCCCACAGTGAACCCGGCGATTGTTTCAAGCATTGTGACGCCGATATGAACAAACAGCTCCCCGCTTGCATTCAGGCGGGCGAGCGTTTTTAAAACACGCAGCGGTGCAGACACAATGAAAGTGTTCACGATGCCGAGATCCCCGAAAAGCTGCCAAAGCCCGATGAATGCAACTAAAATTGCCAGCTGCATTGCAATGATAAAGCGGTTGTGCCGCTTCAGCCGTCGAAGATAAGCCACATGTTCGTCGGACACTGCGGGCAGCGGTGCCGAAGGTTTTTCCGCTGCATGAGGTTTTAATTTCGAACTCTTTATATCTTTCCTCGTTCTTTTCACGGTTCAAACTCCTTTCTGCGTATTCGCATTTTCCGTCGGCATCAGCTGCTGCCGCTCTCCCGCAAGGCGGAATTCCGACCAGACAGCGTCATAGTATTCTCTGAAAAGCGGGTTTGACCGCCGTTCAAGCGGCGTGTCGCTGCCCATGTTGATTTCCACCTGTTTGCGGATTCGTGCGGGGCGTTCGCTCAGGATTATTACCCTGTCGCTCATGCAGATGGCTTCCGAAATGTCGTGAGTTACAAGCACGGCGGTGTACCCTCCGCGCTTGATGATCGAATGAACTTCATCCGCAAGCAGAAGCCTTTGCTGATAATCCAATGCGGAAAAAGGTTCGTCCAGCAGCAGCAGCTCCGGCGAAAAAGCAAGCGTGCGTATAAGTGCGGCTTTCTGCTTCATTCCTCCCGAAAGCTGACGCGGATAATAATCCTTAAACGCTCCCAATCCGTAACGGTCCAGCAGCTCCGCAGCGTATGCATGGGTTTCGGCATTCAGTCTTTTTTTGACTTCCAACCCAAGCAGGGCATTCTGTTCGATTGTGCGCCAATCAAAAAGATGATCGCGCTGAAGCATGTAGCCCGTGCTGTTTGCACGCGGATCGGGCGGTGCGCCGAGAACCTCCGCCTTGCCGGAGCTCGGCTGCAATATGCCCGCAAAAATGGACAGAAGGCTTGTTTTGCCGCAGCCGGAAGGCCCGACTATTGAAACAAACTCCCCCTTGTGAACGGATAAACTTATACCCCCCACCGCCTCGGTTTCGCCGCGCGGCTCGTGATATATTAAATGCACATCGTCAAGCTGTGCGATAATGCTGTTCATAATACCCCTCCGGAATCATTAATACAGTCAGCGGCACTCCGAACAACCCTGAATCGGAGCGGCCTTGAAATTGCGCTGAATAATTCACTTACAGCACCAGTGTATTCAAATGGGGACAAAGCTGTGACCGAAATCGGATATGTCAATGCCGGCTTGAACCGCTGCTTCGGAAAATGTGCGCAGCAAAGGCATCGGAACGCTGCTGATGAATGCAATTTCCGATGCGGAAAAAGCTTCCGGCGCACGAATGAGCGTTCTGGAAACACAGTCCTGCAATGAAAATGCAATTGCATTCTATCGGAAGAACGGATTCGAGATTATCGGATTCGATTTGTATTCCTATCAGAACACCGATCCGGAGCGGCACGAAATTCGGATTGAAATGGGAAAAATACAGAAATGATGCCGGTTGAGGTTTATGTTTGAAACAAAATGTTTGTTGACGGCTTTCGTTCGGCAGGCTGCCGGCGATGGAAAATTTTCCCGCCGGCAGCTCGCTTTATGATTTGTCCGCGAAAACCTCAGCCTATTCGAATAATCTTTTCGACGGCTTCGAGCCATGTTTTTCCGTTTGAAAGGCGGACATCAAGCGAACACACTTCAACGGTATAGACATTTTGTGTTGCGGAGGACTGCACGGGGGCGAATTTGCCCGCCGCGCTCAGGCAGAGCAGGTCATTGCCGTCGGAGCCGTAATAAATCATAACGTGTCCGGGAAAGAAAAGAATGACACCCGCAGGCTGACTCAGGATTGTCTCACGCTTCGCTTCCGCCGAAAGGGAAGAAACATCCGCTGCGTATTTTTCGGGAAGTTTGGCAAGGTCGGATGTGTTGCGCGGCAGCATTATGCCGAAACAGCGGTAGATTTCCATAACAAGCGCGGAACAGTCCCGTGCGTCGAGCATTCCGCCCCAACCGTAAATTTCTCCGCGCGTTTTGTCCGCAAGCCGAATCACATTGCTGTATGTAAACGGCATATATCCGATATGAACATCCCTTGAAATCGGAACAAGAGCTTCAATGAATTTCAGACTTCCGTCCGCTGCGCGGGAGGGAACGTTCACAATATAGTTATCATATGACATTCTTCCGCGAACGGATTTTATCGTTCCGGGCTTTTCTGCAAGCGAAAGCCGCATTCCCATCGTTAATTCAAGCTCCGAAACCAACGGCTCGTACGGATCGCGGCAAAGACGGAAACTGCTGCCCGTTACAACAAGAAAATCGTTTTCGGGCGCAAGCAGAGCTTGCCATTGCTCAAAGCTGCTGCACAGCGCAACGCTGTCGGAGTTTATCCAACCGACATAAAAATATGCTGCAACGAAAAGAAATTTACCGTCGGCACTTTCATGCAGCACGGCGAGAGGCTCGTTTTGCAGAACAACGGATTCCTGAAGAGTGTCACCGAAGCGGTCGTTGGGCTTTGAAGTTACGCGCTGCGCAAACGGAACGGAGCGAAGGTCGCTGCGCTGCACACAGAAACCGAAGCGTACATCTGAATTATTCCGAACGGCATCCAATGCACGGTTGTTCAGAATCTCATTCCGCTGCTTAGCGGAAAGCGGCGTTTGCCCGACATAGCCGTTTGCGGAGGGCAGATTTCCCCGTGCGATAAGAGCCTTCAGCCGTTCGGCAGAAATTCCGTTTTTAAACGAAGCAAGGTCAAACAACCCTGCCGATTCGCCCGGGAATTGCAAAAATGCAGCGTTCATTGCGGAAATCTGCTCCGCTGTCAGAACGGTTTCACTGTCATTATCATGATTCGGCGCATCCGTAATTGCGGGAGCGGTACACGTCGGGAATTCGGAAACCGCCTCCGTCGGGACGGGTGCCGGCGTGATATGCGGAGTATTTTTCGGCAGGGGAGTTTCCTGCGCACTGCCGCTCGTGCATCCGCAGACAAGGCTGCATACCGCAGCGATAAAAACAATGATTCTGCTGAAAAAAATATTCGTTCTGTTCATTTAATTCTCCGTTCCTGTGCAGAGTTTGCTCCGCGCGGTTATTTTTTGCGTGAAGGCAGTTGTTGAGGCTTTTCAACAAAAGCCTCTGTGCAATCGTAGTTAAGAGAATAATAAATGCGTTTTCCGCTCGTGTCAAGCTTTATCATACACTCACAATCAGTACGTTATGTTATGTTACTACTATAAAACAGAGAGGCAGCAAAAAGCATGAGGAAGAGAAACCGTGTGATATGGTTATAATTTCCAAAACATTAGACGCTCATTCTCATCAACGTGATTTTGTGTGCTGAGTGTAACCAATCATTGAAGCCGGAACAGTTTTTGACTTTTTTGCGGCATAATTGCAGTTGCGGAAAAATCGTGATATAATACACGGGTTGTATTGCGAGGTAGCGGGCTTGAATTTCGTTTTTTTCGGCAAAACCGATGAGGGACGCGAACTGCGGAGGCTGTTTTTGTTCAGCTTTGCCGTGGCTTTTCTTGTCATAACCGTTTGCAGCCGCTCTTCCTTCCTCTATCCCATCAACGATTGGGTGGATTCCCAGTGCTTTTTCACGACAGGGCGCGCAATGTTCAACGGTTCGGTGCTTTATCGCGATATTTACGAGCAAAAAGGTCCGCTGCTTTATTTTGTTCACGGGCTTGCGGGGCTTGTTTCGGAAACGAATTTTATCGGTGTTTATCTGGTTGAAATAATATGTGCGGGTTTTTTCCTGTACTTTGCGGCAAGGTTCATGCGGCTTTGGGTCGGGGAAAAGCAGGTTTATTTTCTTCTTCCCGCCGCCGCTGCGCTTATTTATTCCTGCACGGCGTTCAAATACGGCGACAGTGCGGAGGAACTTTGCCTGCCGCTTTTGATGCACAGCCTTTTTCTTACCGTTCGGGCGGTCAAAGCGGATGTGCCGCTCACTGCCGCACAAAAATTTGCGCTCGGCTGCGCAGGAGGCTGCGTCCTTTGGATAAAGTTCACAATGCTCGGCTTCTATATCGGGCTTGCGCTGATGTTTTTCATAGATGCGGCACGGCGGCACAGGCTGCACGGTCACGGGATTTTGCGCGTGGCGGGAAGCTTTTTGACCGCATTTCTCGGCGTTGCCGCAGTCAGTCTGCCGGTGTTTGCATATTTTGCGTTCAACGGTGCACTTCGGGATTGTTGGCTGGCATATTTCTACAACAACATATTTGTTTATTCAACGGAAGGTTTTTCAAAGACAGGAATTTTTAAAACTCTTTGGAAGCTGCTTTTTAACATCGGCAAAGCTTTTGTGACGAATCCGCAGGTTTTGATTTTTGCTCCGCTCGGCATGATTTGGGACAGGCGCAGCCCCGAAAACGCATATATGCTTTCCTGTTTTCTGTTCACGGCCTTTTTCGTTTATATAGGCGGGCGCGCCTATCCGTATTATGCATTTATTCTGACGGTCTTCTCAATATACGGCTTCGCGATGCTGCCCGATATTTTGAAAAAAATGCGCAAAGTCCGCAAAAAACGCGGTTTATCCGCACAGCGTGAAAAAATGGCGGCTCTTTCCGATTTTGCAAAAACAAAGCGAGGGTTCCGCTGCGCCGTTGGGTTCTTCCTTGTGTTCTGCACGGCTTTTGCACTGCTTGCAACTCCTAACAGATATCTGATGTCATATAAAAAAGAAGAGCTCCCGCAGTATAGATTTGCCGAAAAAATAAAGCAATCCGGGGTTGAAGATCCGACCTTGCTGAACTACGGCTTTTTGGACGGCGGTTTTTACACCGCAAGCGGAATCCTGCCGAACTGCAAATTTTTCTGCACGCTGAATATCCCGCTCACAGAGATGAACCGCGAACAGCGCGAGGCGGTGCGGATGGGCAAAGTCGATTTTGTTGTTACAAGGGATAAAACACTTTCCACATATAACTATCGGCTTATAAGCAAGGAGAAGTTCTACCTTGAAGGAAAGGTTCGGGTGTATTATCTTTACGAGCTTATTCCGCCGAACGAGCGGCACACCCCGCCGCAGCTTGCGCCCGTGCCGACATACGGAAAACACTGAGAGAAGAACCCGATTTTATCGCTTCGGTGAATTTTCTTCGGTCAACTCGTTGACAGTCCTTTGCGGACGTGCTATAATTACAGTCAGCGACATAAAATTCGGAGGATTTGCGATATGAAGCACATCAACACCATTAAGACCCGCGATCTTTGCGAGAGTGCCAAGAACGGCGGCTGCGGCGAATGCCAGACTTCCTGTCAGTCTGCCTGCAAGACCAGCTGCGGCATTGCAAACCAGGCTTGCGAAAACAAAGACAAATAAGCTTTACGGGTTAAAAAGCGATGATGCCCGATTTATCGGGAGCGTTGCTTTGTTCAAAGTTTCTTAAACCGAGGTGCCGCCCTTTCGGGGCGGCATTTTTGACATTACAATAAGCTTGCATAAATGCAGCACTGAAGGTAAGTTTCCTATGATTCATCAATATAAACTCGGCGGTTACAACATTGTTTTGGACGTTTGCTCAGGCGCGGTCCATGTCGTTGACGATATCGCCTATGACCTTATCGCGGGATACGAATCAAAAACCCGCGGCGAACTTATTTCGGAAATTGCCGAAAAATACTGCGGCACCGAATGCGGAAGCACGGCCGATGCCGTGACGATTTCCGATATTTATGAATGCTATGACCAAATAACCGAACTTAAAAATTCGGGCAAGATCTTCGTTGAGGATACGTTTGAACCAATGGCGGGTGCGCTGAAAGCCGCAACATCCGGCATTGTTAAGGCTTTGTGCCTGCATATTGCGCATACCTGCAATCTCAATTGCTCCTATTGCTTTGCAAGCCAAGGGAAATACCACGGCGAACGCGCATTGATGAGCTTTGATGTCGGTAAACGCGCGCTGGATTTTTTGGTTGAAAACTCCGGTTCGCGCCGCAACCTTGAGGTTGACTTTTTCGGCGGTGAGCCGCTGATGAATTTTGATGTTGTGAAGCAGCTTGTTGAATACGCACGCAGCATTGAAAAGCAGGCGGGCAAGAACTTTCGTTTTACGCTCACGACCAACGGAATGCTTATTGACGATGATGTTATCGATTTTGCAAATCGGGAGATGAGCAACGTTGTTCTGAGCCTTGACGGACGGAAGGAAGTTCACGACAGGTATCGCGTGGACTATGCGGGCAAGGGCAGCTGGGAAACCATCGTTCCGAAGTTCCAAAAGCTTGTTGAAGCGCGCAAGGGCAAGGGGTATTATATGCGCGGCACGTTTACTCACGCAAACCCCGATTTTCTGGAGGACATAAAGGTGATGCTCGATCTCGGCTTTTCCGAATTGAGCATGGAACCCGTTGTGACAGGTGCGGGCGACCCCGCCGCGCTTACCGAACAGGATAAGCCGACAGTGTTCGAACAATACGAACAACTTGCCGAACTTATGCTCAAGCGCGATGACGAGGGCAAGCCGTTCACGTTCTATCACTATATGATCGACCTTGCGGGCGGCCCGTGCATATATAAGCGCATATCGGGCTGCGGTTCCGGCACGGAATACATGGCGGTCACTCCGTGGGGCGATCTGTACCCCTGTCATCAATTTGTCGGGGATGATAAATTCCTGCTCGGAAACATTTGGACGGGCGTTACAAACACCGCCGTGCGCGATGAATTCGCCGCCTGCAATGTTTATGCGCGCAAGGAGTGCCGCGACTGCTGGGCAAGGCTCTATTGCTCCGGCGGCTGTGCCGCAAATGCGTATCATTCCACGGGTTCCGTTCGCGGCATTTACGAATACGGCTGCGACCTGTTCCGCAAAAGGATGGAATGCGCGCTGATGGTTGCCGTTGCACGCGAGATCAAGGCAGCGGAATCCGATGAAGCAAATGCACCCGCGTGATTTTGTCCGCGTGGTGCCTGCTTAAAAAGCTTTATCAATGAAAACACCGATATGCGATTTTGTAAATAATTACGCAAAGAGCGATGCCGCACGGCTGCATATGCCCGGACATAAGGGTGTTTCTGTTCTTGGCTGCGAAAGTCTTGATATAACCGAAATTACGGGTGCGGACGAGCTTTTTGCACCTGACGGCATAATTGCGGAGAGCGAAAGAAATGCAAGCCGCCTGTTCGGAGCCGATACATTCTATTCGGCGGGCGGGTCAACGCTTTGCATACAGGTAATGCTGTATCTGCTTGCGGCCGATTTTTGCGAACGGCGGAACGGCGAAACGTGCAGGTTCGATTTACCCGATGAACCGAATGCTTCGCCGCTCATCCTTGCAGGAAGAAATGCGCACAAGGCGTTTGTGAATGCCGCTGCGCTGCTCGGCATTCAGCCCGTGTGGCTCCGCCCTGCGGCAGGAGGGACATATCACAGCTGCCCCATCACTCCGACCGATGTCAGCACTGCGCTTGCTGCCTGCCCGCGCCGTCCTGCGGCGGTCTATGTCACAAGCCCGGATTATCTCGGAAATGTTCTTGATATTGCAGGTATTGCCCGCGAATGCCATACTGCCGGTGTTCCGCTTGCGGTGGATAATGCGCACGGCGCATACCTTCGATTTTTGCCGAAAGGCAGAGCCGAGCAGCGCGATTTTTCGGCATTTCCGCTGCATCCGGCGGAAGCCGGTGCGGATATTTGCTGCGATTCGGCGCATAAAACTTTGCCCGTGCTGACGGGCGGCGCATACCTGCATATTTCCCGAAATGCGCCGAAAGGCATGACGGGAAAAGCAAAAGCGGCCTTTTCGGTGTTTGGGTCAAGCAGCCCATCATATTTGCTTTTGCAGTCCCTTGACGCATTTAACGCATCGGCGGAGAAATTTTGCGCCGAGCTTGCGGGTTTTCTTCAACAGGCTGCGGAGCTTAAAGCGAAACTGACTTTACACGGTTTCAATGTGTTTGAATCCGAACCGCTGAAACTCACGCTTCGCCCGAAACCGTTTGGCTATACCGGTGCGGATTTGGCTCATATGCTGGAAAATGACGGCGTATTTTCGGAGTTTTTTGACGATGATTTTATAGTCTTTATGCTGTCGCCGCTGCTTCCCGCCGTGCATTTCAAAAGGTTGAGCAACGCACTTTTGAATATTCCGAAAAAGCCGAAAATTGTATCGGAACCGCCGAAAATTTCCTTTCCGCCCGCCGCGGTTTCCCCGCGCGAAGCTTTGCTGAGCCCGTCCGAGCTGCTGCCTGCGGAGGATTGCCTCGGCAGAATCTGCTCAATTTCCACCGTCGGCTGCCCTCCCGCAATTCCTCCGGTCATGCCGGGCGAGGTTATAACGCGCGAGGTTTTGGAGTGCTTCAAATACTACGGCGTCGGAACATGCCGCGTCGTTAGATAAGCGTTATTTCTCGGGAAATAAATTGTTTCGGGAAAGTTTTTGACGGAAAGCGGCTTTTCGGCGGCATTTCCCGGGAAATATTGAAACTATTCGTGCGGTTGCATGATTAAAACTCGGCTGATATAATTAGTAACATGAACGCAACAGAACTTGTACACAGCATTATAAACGGCCGCATCGGGGCAGGCGCGTTCTGCATCGATGCAACGGCGGGTCGCGGACGTGACACGGCATATTTATGCGAACTTGTCGGTCCCTGCGGGCGCGTCATTGCTTTTGATATTCAGCAGGAAGCGGTGGACAGCACAAACGCTCTGCTTGCCGCACGCGGATTGCGGGCGGAGGTTCACCTTGATTCCCATTCGAATATGGCGAATTATGCCGAACCGGAGACGGTGGACTGCATTGTTTTCAACCTTGGCTGGCTGCCCGGGGGCGACCACAGAATTTTTACCCATGCGGACACGAGCTTTGCCGCAATTTCGGCGGGGCTTGAACTGCTGAAAAAGGGCGGTCTGATGTGTGTAACCATCTACCACGGAGGGGCGACGGGATTCGAGGAGCGGGACACGCTGCTTGAGCTGCTTCGCGAAATCGACAGCGACAGGTTTCAGGTTATTTCAACTTTTTTTCACAATTGGAAAAAGGAACCTCCGATTCCGATTTTTATTTATAAATACACGGACAGCGAGCGGGATTGATGCAGAACGGAAGAATGCAGAACGGAAAAATGCAGAACGGAAGATTTGAATTGATAACGACCTGCGGCAATGCGCGAAGGGGCAGGATGCACACGGTTCACGGCGAAATTGAAACTCCCGTTTTCATGAACGTCGGCACTGCGGCTGCAATTCGCGGCGGAGCGGGAACGGATGATCTGCGCCGAATCGGCTGTCAGGTGGAGCTTTCCAACACATATCACCTGCATATTCGTCCGGGTGATGAGCTTATACGCAAGCTCGGCGGTCTGCACAAATTCATGAATTGGGATGCACCGATTTTGACGGACAGCGGTGGTTTTCAGGTTTTTTCGCTTGCACACAGGCGAAAAATCCGTGAGGAAGGCGTGAGCTTTGTTTCATATATCGATGGGAAGAAGATTTTCATGGGTCCGGAGGAATCCATGCGTATCCAATCCAACCTTGCGTCAACGATCGCAATGGCATTTGACGAATGCATTCAGAATCCTGCACCGCGGGGATACGTTGAAAATTCAATTGAACGCACCACGCGCTGGCTCCATCGCTGTCGTGCCGAATTGGACAGGCTCAACGCGCTTGAGGGCACGCTCAACCCGAATCAACTGCTGTTTGCAATCAATCAAGGCGGAACATATTCGGATCTTCGCATTCGTCACATGCGGCAGATCGCGCAGGTTCCCGCTGCGGGTTATGCGATAGGCGGACTTGCCGTCGGCGAAACTGCCGATGAAATGTACGATATAATTGAGGCAGTTGAACCGTACATGCCAAAAGACAAGCCGCGCTATTTAATGGGCGTCGGCACACCGCTGAACATCCTTGAGGCTGTTTATCGCGGGGTGGATTTTTTTGACTGTGTGCTGCCGCTGCGCAATGCACAGCACGGAAATGTTTTCACTTGGAGCGGCAAAATGCGGCTGCTCGCCGAAAAATACAAGCTTGATTCCCGCCCGATAGCGGAGAACTGCGGTTGTCCCGCATGCAAAAGTTACTCCCGCGCATATATACGTCACTTGCTGAAGGCTGACGAACGGCTCGGTATGCGGCTCTGTGTGCTGCACAATTTGTGGTTCTACAACGAGATGACAGCAAACATGCGGAGCAGCATCGAAAACGGTGAATTTGAGGAGTTCTATCATAAGTACCGCAGCATATTCGGACGATTTGCGGAGGATTAAACGGAACGAATAAGTGCGTATTGAACCGCTTGATGTGCGTTTGAGCGGCGGACATATGTGCTTTGCGGTTTTAGCCGTTTCACGGCAGCGATATCATTCCGCAAAAGCTGATATAAATATTAAAGAAAGGAAGCTTTCGCTGCGGCGGAAGGTATGGTCATAAAAATGAAACTTGCAGAAGCATTGCAGGAAAGAGCGGATTTAAATCGCCGCATTGAACAATTGAATTCAAGGCTGTACAGAAATTCAAAGGTTCAGCAGGGAAGAAACCCCGAAGAGGATCCCGCGGAGCTGATTTCGGAGCTGGACGGCTGCATTGCGCGGCTGGAGTACCTGATCGCAAAGATAAATATATGCAATTGTAACACAAAAACTCCCGACGGGAAAAGCATTACCGAGCTTATTGCAAAGCGTGATTGCATGAAAATAAAAATAGATGCCTATCGCGATCTTGCGGGCAATGCAAGCAGCTTGTGCGACCGCGTGACCCGTTCCGAAATTGTGATTTTGAGCACCGTGGATGTTCGCGCGCTTCAAAAGCAGATCGATGCAATGTCCCGTGAGCTGCGCTGTACCGACAATATGATTCAGCAGCTTAATTGGCTTACGGAAATTGAATAAAAAATAGGTGTATGTAGCTTTCGGGGCGAATGCGAAACTCCGCAGCTGAGTTATAAGCTGCAACAAGTTGAACCGTCGGGCAGGTTTTTATTATCGTTCGGCCCCGATTGTTACGCTTGCAAAACTCATTGAGCATTTTTACCACCGTGCATTGACCGAAAGCGAGGGCGGGAACGGGGCATCAACGTATTTACTGCATTAAAAAGAAGGTGAAAAATATGACAGCAGAGCAGCTGTGGAGCAAATTTGCCGAGAAAAACGGCATCAAACATAATGAATACGAGGCGTGGCAATTCGGCGACGCACCGGACAAGCTTGCCGAACTTGTGCTGCGCGGCATAAAAACGGGCACGGCTTCCGCCGAGGAGCTTTACAAAATCGATAATGAGCCGATTCCGACGGAGGGAGAATACAGCGTCATACTGAACTCCCGAGATGAGGCGGTCTGCGTTATCAGAACAACAAAGGTCTACATTGTTCCGTTTTGTGACGTAAGTGCGCATCATGCTTTCTGCGAGGGCGAGGGCGACAGAAGCCTTGCCTACTGGCGCAAGGTTCACGAGGAGTTCTACCGGGACGAATATGCTGCCTGCGGACTTGAATTTTCTCAGGACATTCCCGTTGTCTGCGAGGAGTTTGAGCTGCTTATGAAAGCGGAGGAGTGTTGAGAACGATATGCGCAAATCAAAACTCAAACCCCTGCGGGTCAATCGATTCGCAGGGGTTAATGCCGAAATGTTCAGCGGCGCTTATATGCAGTCGTAAGTTAATTGCGGCTGTTTTTCTTTTGTGTTGACGGAATCAGCTGTGCGGCGACCGTGGCGGCAAACATGATTCCGCAGCCGAGAATTTCGCGCGGGGTCATACGCTGGTTGAGCAATAAAAAACCTGCAATTACCGAAAAAACGGATTCAAGGCACATAATCAGGGAAGCGATCGCGGGGTCTATGCCGCGCTGCCCGATAACTTGCAGTGTATAAGCTATTCCGCAGCTCAGAATTCCCGCATAGAGCAGCGGCCCTGCGGCATTCAGTATTGCAGCAAATGACGGAGTTTCAAAAAACAACATGCCGATACCGCTGAACACAGCCGCAACGGCAAATTGAATGCAGCTCAGAGCGATACAGTTCACCTGCGGGGAGTAAATCGAAACAAGGATTATCTGCACGGCGAAAAAAACCGCGCATCCAAGGTACGCAAGATCGGACAACTCAATATTGAACGCTCCGCGTGCGGGGTCAACACTCAAAAAATACAATCCGACAGCTGATACGACGGCGCAGAGCCAAATCAGCGGATGTGTCTTTTTTCTAAAAAACAAACCGACAACAGGAACAAGCATTATATAAACGGAGGTTATGAACCCGGCTTTGCCGACGGAGTCGCCGTTTGTAATGCCCAATTGCTGCAAATTTGAGGCAATGCAGAGCATGATGCCCAAAAGAATGCCGCCGACAAGCAGCTTTTTTGAACTGCTTTTTTCATGAGCTGCCGGGGCTGAATCAATCGCAGAGCTGTTCGCTGCTTTTTTTGCTTCAAATCGGCCGAATATCGGAATGAACGGCAGAAGCACCGCCGAACCGATTAAGAAGCGAACAAAATTAAAGGTGAACGGCTCAATATGCGCCGAGGCATCACTTTGCGCAACAAAAGTTATGCCCCAGATGAGAGCCGAAATAAACAAAAGTATTCCGCAACTAAGTTTTTTCATATGAGGTAAGTGTTTTAATTAATTAATCGCTTTACTCCAAAAAAAGTTTGGTTTGTTTATAAACATCGCCGCTTCCGAGCGTCAGAACGATGTCTCCGGCGGCAGCATTGTGCAGCAGGTAATCGTTAATCTGCTCAAAAGTCGGTATGTATTCGGCGTTGTTCGTTTGGGCATTGATGCCCGCAACCATGTCGCGCGCGTGAACGGAGCCGTCGTCCTTCTCCCTGCCGGGGTAAATATCGGGCACAAGCACTTTGTCCGCGCCCTTGAAACAGTCAACGTTTTCGGTGAAGAGCGTTCTTGCGCGGGTGAAGCTGTTGCACTGGAAAACAACAAAAAGCTTTTTGTGCGGAGTGCGGAGTGCGCAGTCCATTGCGGCGCGAATTTCGGCGGGATGATGCGCATAATCATGGAAAACACGAACGCCGTTTCGTTCGCCGTAGTATTCGAAGCGGCGCTGCACCGAACGGAATCGGGCAAGTGCGGTTATGACCGTTTGAATATCCGTGCCGTGTTCAAGTGCAACGGCGGATGCTGCAATTGCATCGAGCATATTGTGCTGTCCGGGAACATGAAGCGTGACTCTTCCGAGTTTTTCCCCGCGGTGCATAAGGTCGAAGGAAGCGCAGCCGAGTTCATCATAATGCACATCCGCAGGGTAATAATCCGGCGAATTGGTGAGGTCAAGTCCGTATGTTGTTTTTCTGCCGCCGAATTCGTCCAGCAGTTGCCGCACATGCGAATCGTCGGTGCAGCCGACAAACAAACCGTCGGCGGGCATTCTTGCAACAAATTTGCGGAATGCATTGACAATGTTATCCATTGTCTTGAAATAGTCAAGATGATCGTTGTCGATATTGTTGATAAGCACAACCGTTGGATGCAGCGTCAAAAAGCTTTCAACGTATTCACATGCTTCGGTAACAAAAAGGTCGTGGGAACCCAGGCGAATGCCGCCGTGCAGGAAATCAACCATGCCGCCGACATGAACGGTCGCATCAAGTCCGCCGTTTTCGGCAATGAGTGCAAGCATGGAGGTAATTGTGGTTTTGCCGTGGCAGCCGGCAATTCCGATGACTTCGCGATAGCTTCGGCTGATAATTCCGAGAGCAACGGAACGCTCGATTTCGGGAATACCGAGTTCGCGTGCGCGGACGCGTTCCGGGTTGTCGGGTTTTATTGCGGCTGAATATATAACAGTGCCGCAGCCTTCAACGTTTTTCGGATCATGTCCGATGAAAACGGGAATGCCGAGTTCCTCAAGCCGCTTTGTGAAGGGGGATGTTGTGCTGTCCGACCCCTGAACTTCGAATCCGCGCCCGCGCAGAATCTGTGCAAGCCCGTTCATCGAACAGCCGCCGATGCCGATGAAATGAACCTTGCCGCGAATTGCGGCGTTGCTGCCGTTATTATCCATTAAAAAATCCTTTTCAATCTGTTTAATTTTTTGCAGCTCCGAAAGCCGGATTCGGAACGCGTTCGACCTTTTTTGCGTGTTCGCATACAAGGGGCTTTGACAAAAGCGACTTGTATCCCGCAGAATTCGGCATATTCTATTATACTCTGCACGGCGGTTTTTTGCAACAGAAAACGTTCGGCGGTTTATCCGTGCAAAGTGAACCGCTCTGAACGGCAGCATCCGCGTCTTCAACCGCAATCGGTGTGAATTCATATCCGAGCAGGTCAAGAAAACGCAGGATGTCGCTTGTTTTAACGACCAGGGACGCTGTGTTTATGTTTGGATGAATCAATATGCGCTCCTCATTGAGCAGGTCCCTGTCGATTGCAACGCGAACGCAGTGCGTTGTGTCGTTAAGAAGTCCGGTGACCGTCACGGAACCTTGGGTGAGTCCGAGTATGTTTTCGAGCTGTTCCGCTGTTGTGAAACTCAGCCTTGCAACGCCGAGCTGTTTGCTGACCGATGCGGTTCGGAATTTTTTGCTGCTGCCGAGCATAACAAGAAAAAATGCCGTGCCCTGCCTGTTTGTGAGAAACAGATTTTTGCAGTGGCTTGCACCGGTGCCTTCGCCGATCGCGGCACATGCTTCCATGGTTGCGGCAGCGGGATGTTCAATGCGGGTATATTCAATACCCATTCTGTCCAATGCGGCGTAAACGGGCAGCTCTTTTTCGTTCATCATTTTCTGTCATTTCCTTCTTTTTGTTGTTTTGCCGCCCATGCGGGAACGGGTTGTTTTATTTATGGTACGGTTCGTTGTTCATGATTTTGAAGGCACGGTAGATTTGCTCAAGCAGCATGATCCGAAAAATCTGGTGCGAAAACGTCAGCTTTGAAAAGCTGAGCCTGAAGTCGGCACGATGCAGCACACTGTCATTCAGCCCGTTTGAGCCGCCGATTACGAAAACAAGCCGGCTTCTGCCGTTCAACATATAATAGGAAAGTTTATCCGCAAGCTCAGGTGATGAAAGCTGTTTTCCCGCAATATCAAGCGCAATAACCGTGTCCTCTCGTGAGATTTTTTCAAGGATGCGGCTGCATTCCGCTGCCTTGACCTGCTCAAGTTCCGCCGGGCTTAATCCCTCCGGTGCGCGTTCGTCCGCAAGTTCGGTAATCTCAACTTCCGCAAACCTTCCGAGGCGTTTGCGAAACTCGTTCACGGCATCCGTATAAAATTTTTCTTTCAGTCTGCCAACGCAGATAATTCTGATTTTCATAATAAAACCTTTTGAACCGATACGCCGGATTCGGTAGCCTCCGTTCGGCTCCGACGGTTCGGCGGCGTGTATAAATCAAACTTCAAAAACTCCGGTGACTCCGTCGCGCTTTGCAACAACAAGCTGCATATCGGATATTCCCGCCGCTTCAAGCGCTTGCGTAACGGTTGAGAAGGCCGTCTCTTCGGTGTTGTTTTCCTGACTCAAATGCCCGAGTACGGCTCGACGAACCCCGGTTGAATACAGGCGGACAAGCGCCGCACCGCAGTCCGCATTGGAGAGATGCCCGTTATCGGACAGAATGCGTTTCTTAAGCACATAAGGGTAAGGGCCGGTTTTCAGCATTTGAACATCGTGGTTCGATTCAATGAAAACAAGCTGTGCTCCCGCGGCCTGATTCAGCATGGATTCGTGAACGCAGCCGATATCGGTCATGTACGCAAGCTTGCTTCCGCGGCTGATGAATATGAAGCCGACGGACTCCTTTGCGTCATGCGGCGTTTTGAAAGGAAGAATATTGATGTCTCCGATATAGAAATCTTCATCTGTGCGAAAAACACGCACGTTCCTGAAATCCACCTGCTTCACGATGGGATTCATTGCCTCCCATGTGCCGGCATTGGCATAAACGGGCATATCGTACTTGCGTGAAAGTATTCCGACGGCGCGGGTGTGGTCAATATGGTCGTGTGTAACAAGAATGCCGTCAATACAGGCGGGATTGATGCCCGCGGAAGCCAACGCTCCGCAAACGGCTTTGCCGGTCAGCCCCGCATCAACAAGCAGGGTTGCCTTCTCCGTTTGAATAACGGAACAATTTCCCGATGAACCGCTGAAAAGCGGAATAAAGCGCATAGTTTTGTCTCCAAAAAGTTTCTGAACCGAAAAGTTGAGCAAATCTGCAAAGTTGAACCGCATTTGATTCGGCTTTTCGGATGCATGGCGGTAAAGCGGGCATTGCCGCCGAACGCATGTTAATTTTACAATTGAGGGCGGCAAATGTCAACCGTATAAGCCGTATATCGGCGTGTTTTCGGTGCAGCGGAGCGTGTGAATCCGGCGGAGCATGTGATGCGGAGCGCTTGCAATCAGCTCTGCTAAGAATTTAAAATCGAACAGTATTACCGCACTCTCAAACGAAAAAGAACGCCCAAACAGTCTGCGTAAAATTTAAATATTTTTTTAAAATTCTCCGTTCTTTTTTTGCGATACTGAGCAAAATTAATTCAGGTAATACATAAAACACTTTGAATTAAAAGGAATATGCGGCAATAGATTGTGTCAAAAATAAATCAAAATAATGCAAAAAATTGTTTGCATGTTTGCGAAAGATTTGATATAATATTAATCGACCATAGAGTATGTGCGGAACAACGGCACAATTCGGCGTTTGCAGCGCACTCGAATCGGTCATTGCTTCAAAGCTATTATCCGAAGCGGGATCCGCAGAGGATATTAGACTTATAATTCTTTGGAAGGAGATTCACGCATGAAGAAATTCCTCGCAATGCTTATGGCAGTCATGATGGTACTCTCTCTGGTTACCGTTCCTGTCATGGCAGAGACCCCTGCGGCGAACGATCCGCGTCTTAGCACCGCGCCCAAGACCGGTACCGCTGCAGCACCCGCAGACGCTGCGAACCTCAATGAGGCTCTCAACGTTGCAGGCGGAACCCTCACCTTCACTTCTGAAGGCGACCATCCTTGGATCGTAGACGGCGATGCTGCAAAGAGCACCAACGTCAACGTCGCAAACTCCACCTCCACGGTTTCCACCACGGTTACCGCGGCAGCAGGTGACATCCTCCAGTTCGACTTTATGTCTTTCGGCGAAGGTTCGGGCGACTACGTTTGGGATGGTCTCCATCTCACCGTTGACGGCACCGAAGTCATGAAGTGGAGCCGCGTTGAAACCTGGACCACCTATGCAGTCGAACTCACCGCAGGTGAGCACACCGTTGCTTGGTCCTATCAGAAGGACGGCTCCGTTGATAGGGAAGGCGACTACGCAACCGTTGACAATGTATACGTCGGCGCACCCGTAACCCCCAACGCAATCAATGTTGAAGCAGTTTCCGTTCCCGCAGGCCGCAGGGCAACCGTTGCTTACACGGTTCTCCCCGCAGAGGCATTCAACAAGAACGTTACCTTCAGCACCGCAAACACCGCAATCGCAACCGTTAACGAAAACGGCGTTATTGTCGGCGTTGCGGAAGGCACCACCACCGTTACCGTAACCTCCGTTGCAGATCCCACCGTTTCCGGTTCCGCAACCGTTACCGTAACCGAGGCTCTGCCCACTGTAAACCTTGAAGGCTACATCGCATTCGATCCCGAAGGCACTTCCGGCATTTGGGGCGGTTTTGCCGACTATGATCCCAGCGTTATCGAAAACTTCGGCACAATGGGCTCCACCTTCGGCGGCGCATTCGCAGGCGGCAATGTATACGGCTTCATGTATGACAGCGACACCAACGACACTCGCTTCTACATCATGAACGCTGACACCCACCAGGTTGCATACCCCGGCACCAGCGCAGGCCGCACTGTTGTTGCTATGGCATACAACCATGCAGAAGGCGAAATGTACGCTATCGCAGCAAACGATGCAGACGGTCGTTCCATCTACACCGTAAACCTTGCAACCGGTACGCTTACCGAAGTTGCTGTTCTCAATGCAGGTGCTGACACCATCATGACCCTTGCAATCGACGGCAGCGGCAATGCATACGGTCTCAGCTACGAAGCAAACAATGCTGTTCTCTACTCCATCAACCTCACCAACGGCAATTGCACCGCGATCGGCGGAACAGGCCATGGTCTTGAGTATGTTCAGGCCACTGTTTGGGATCACAACACCAACCAGCTCTTTTGGGCACAGTACTCCAAGGTTGAAACCGACAAGGGTCAGCTCTTCGTTATCGATCCCGCAACCGGCGCAGCAACCCTTTGCGGCACCATCGGCACCGGCGCAGAAGTAACCGTTCTTTATACAAAGAACAACATGCCCGTTGCTCCCATCGAAGTTCCCGAATACGATGTAACCTTCGTTGACGGCCTCACCAACGAGACCATCCCCGGCGGCTACACCGTTGAAGCAGGCACCGTCCTTGACGAAGCCGACTTCCCCGCAGCTCCCGCACATGAGGGCTACGAGTTCACCGGTTGGGACTACAACGGCGCACCCGTTTACTCCGATATCACTGTAAAAGCAAGGTATCGTGATCCCAACGCAACCACCGCTACCATCAGCCTCACCGCAGGTGATGTATTCAGCGACGGTTCCGGTTACCAGATGCTTCTCGATGCAGATGCAACCGCATTCGGCAATGAGATCCCCGCACAGGGTCCTCTCACCACCGGCGGCGATGCACCCGCAGGCCTGTACGATGCATTCGAGTACAAGATTCCCGTAAATGCAGACGGCAGCACCAACACCGGCAACATCGTTATCAACAACACCGTTACCATCGAGGTACCCGGCGGCGTCTACGACTGGTGCATTACCAACCCGACTCCCGGCGACCGTATCTGGATCGCTTCCAACCAGGGTAATGTAGGCGGTCGCGCAGACGATTACGAATTCGTTGCAGGCAACACCTACAACTTCACCGTATACCTCCTCGGCCAGAATGACGCAACCGATGTTGAAATCATCGAAGGCGGCGGCAGCACCCCCAACACCCCCGTACCTCCCACCGAGAACCCCAACACTCCCGAACCCGGCACAACAACCGGTTGGGGCTTCGAAACCGATCCCTTCGCTGAAGGCTGGACCATCCGCGATGACGACGGCGACGGCT